>Ga0224510_10000162_pt1 | contig 56472 bp, 71 predicted proteins | sample SF_May12_sed_USG_FD_170161 | JGI IMG/M metagenome (GOLD analysis project Ga0224510, IMG submission 170161) | Sediment microbial communities from San Francisco Bay, California, United States - SF_May12_sed_USGS_4_1 | ecosystem: Environmental > Aquatic > Marine > Sediment | place: USA: California... | reverse complement strand
GCGAGCCGCACTTACTGGCACAAAGCAGATTCGCGGTGAATGGCAAGTGCCTACAGGGGACACGAAATGAAAAAGCTGCTGGCTTTATCGGTTTTGCTTTCTGGATGTGGTGATGATCTGCCGGACAATTGCTACACGTTCGAGGCAATCGAGAAAAAGTATCCAGGCATCACAACCACAGTAACGGACCCGGACGACGCTACGACCGTATTGGTTTGGTGCGAGCCGGACGGGGACACAGATAATGGCCGAGAAACGGAGAGGGACGAAGGAGAACAGTGATGGCTGACCTGATTCAATACATCAAAGAAGAAGCATCTCGCAATTTGCGACTGGCGGAGAAAACAAAGGGATCAAGGCAGCGTACTCACAGCATCCGAGCAAAGCACTTGCAGCGGGCTGTTGCCGAAATAGAGCGCCTGACTACCGAACGCGACACCGCCGAAGCCAACCTCGAACGATTGCAAAACAAGTTCGAGCAGGTGACTGGCGAGAACGTGCGCCTGACTGCTGAAGTCAAAAACGCTCGCTTGCAGGTTTGCCAACATCTGTACATATCTGGGTCTCCGGTGGGAATGAATAGGGTTTACTGTGGATCATGCAAAAAAGAATACATGATCCCAAGCAAAGCGTTTGTCTCAGGTAGTCCCGAGTCGAAAGGAGGGAATGATCGTGAGTGATACTGTTACCTGGCTTCGAGACATAGCTTTCAGCATCGAGAACGGATGTCCGTTGCAACCGTCTGCCGAAAGGTTGAAACAGGTTGCTGCCGAGATTGGGGAGCTGCGGAAAGCGCTCGATCTGATTCAGTCCACGACACACTGGAGGTCGAAACCTCCGCACACTGAGAATGATCAAGAATGTATGTACTGCAACGCATCAAAGCATAGAAAAACCTGCCCGATTTCCATAGCAAGACAGGCACTCCAGACAAAGGACACGGACGATGTGCCGGATATAGGTCGGCACGGTTAGTGCCGAAAGGAGGGAACGTAATGGATGTGACCGCAACCATAGACTACTCACGCGGCGAAGATGACTACGAATTGTCGCTATCGAATTTCGATGATGCAGTAAAAATCGAGGCTCCGGCCCTGTTCGAAGGACCGATCTACATTGATCGACAACAACTATTGCAGGCGCTAGCGGCGCTTGATGTTGGTGCGAGTTGAAAGGAGACAGTGATGGTTGACATTCCACAGGTATTGCTGGATCGAAAGCTCGGCCACGAGTATGACGATCAAGACAGGCGCGAGCTTATCGCCATCATCGACTCGCACAAGACCGCGCTGCGAAAAGCCGCTGCCGAGATTGAGCAGTTACAGGAACGAATGCAAAAGGCCCACAACCACCTAATAAACCTTCAGCCACATATTCCGCAAGCCTGCTATCCCGGACACGAATCATTCATTGACAGCCATATTGATGAGGCTATGAAACTATTGTCCGAGACGACAAAGAACACGGACAGGTTCGGCGTATCCGAAGCGGCCGACGCACTTGGCGACAAGCTGATTCGTGAGGCTCGCGGCGAAGTCAAAACGCGACCGCTGACGGAGAAGGACTCTTGACAGAATTAATCGAACAATTCATTGAGCGTTGCGAACGTGAAAATTTTCACGATTCAATGACACAAGCTGAAAGATGGCTTGCTTGGAGAAGGAGGCTGTTCGCTCAATCGGAACCATCTTGGGACCATTGGCTGCGGGCAGTTATTGTCGATGGCGAATTGGCGAGATACAGAGCGCGTGTCGGTAATAGGCAATGATCGGTTACTACGGAACCTATGGAAACACGGACACGAATTGTTGGCGATCATGGTCTGGTGCCCATATCTGGGTCTGGTCTGACAGACCGGGAATGCAAGTCTGTGAATGCGGAATGACCTACTGGAACCCGACCGAGGATACGCGAGTATTTCCGGTTACTGATGAGGATCAGCTCGGGACCAAGTAAGCAGTGAACCAACCCACCTGCCACCGCTGCGGCCAGCTTTGTGCTGGCTGGTACATCCCGCCCGATAACACGATCTGGTGTAACTTCTGCTGGATCGAAAAAGGTTTCCGCAAGTATCATGGAGGATCGCTGTGGAAAAGACTGACAAAACGCCCCTGACCGCCCCAGAAGCCCCAGAAACGAAGCTGGTCGTCACATGGCCCGAAGGTCAGCCGCTCGCCTGGCGACTGGTACGGGTCACCGTGCGTCCGCCTGAGCCACGGTGGGCGCGCAGGGCTAGGGAACTGAAGGCGCTGGGATGGACCATCCGGCGGATCATGAAGGAACTGAACGTCAAGAGTAGGCGTCAACTGTGCGAAATACTGGATAAACGTACAGTATAGGGGACACTTTTGCCCATTACGTTGCCGGGGTTCTATTAAAAAGTTGGAGATTCGATACACATGAGCGTTAAAAAAGTGACAGGGAAGGCACAAGGCGCACTGGTTGATAAAACGGAGGCATGGTTGAAAGCGAACGACCCGGATTATCAGAAGTCCAAGAAGGGCTGGATTACCCCCACGACGGATGCACTGGTGAGGGATAAAAGCATCCATCCTACGCTAAAAGAATTGACCCCTATCGACCCCGGCGCAAAAGACGGGAACTACCGCAAATATCCGAAGTCGGGCAACTCTGCTGTAACGCATAAATTCGAAAACGAGACTGCCGTCAAGGACGACAATGCGTGATATCGTCATATCGTTAGGCGCCAAGGAGAACTTGGCCGCCATCACCAAGGTTGTCAAAACAACCTGGCCTAAATTCGTGGAGTTCCTAACCCGTGCGCCGATGAAGACGCAGGACAAGGCGAAGCCCGGCTGGTATTGCCCGGCCCACTTCGAGCCGGCCTACCGGGACGGCAAGAACCTGGTCGCCCGGCATTGTCTTACGTTCGACTATGACGAGATCGACGAGTGGGACTTGGAAGAGATCAGGGACGCTTACAAGGATGTGGCGCATATCCTGTACACGACCGCATCGCACACGCCGGAGAAGCCCAGGCTGCGCGCCGTGTTTCCGCTGTCGAGACCGGTGACCGCTGAAGAGTTCGGTGCGGTCACCCGTAAGGTAGCGGCGATGTGCGACATCGAGAAGCTGGCGCGCGAGTCGGACAAGCCGGCACAGATGATGTTCTTGCCCTCGGTGCGGAAAGGCGGCGAGTTCTGGTCCGAGGTTACGGACGGAAAATGGGTGGATGTGGATGGGGTATTGGAGGAATACGATGACTGGACAGACCGGAAAGAGTGGCCCAAGCGACTGCAAGGAGACTCCGCCTACATCGCCGGAGACGATATTCCCGCTCCCGATACGAAGCCGGGGATCGTGGGACAATTTTGTCGCGCTTTTAGCATTCCTGATGTTATCGATCGATTCAAGCTGCCCTACGTTTCTGGAAGCTCGGAAGAGAGGTGGACTTATACCTTTGGTAGCCGACCAGACGGTTTTCGAATTTACGATGGAGGACTTAAAGGTCATTCAGACCATAATACAGACCCTGCACACGGACAGCACAACGCATTCGATCTTGTCCGGCTTCATCTCTTCGGTAACCAAGATACTGGAGATGACGCAGAAAAACCAATAACCGAGCGCCCGTCCTACAAAGCAATGTGCCAGCTCGCACTCGAGCAGAAAGAAGTGCAGGCGCAGCGGGTATTGAACGAGTTTGAGAACTTGGATGCGGAGAATCATGTCGGAATATCCGCAGATAACGCGGAGAATCCAACACGACCCAAGTTCACGGTAGTCCCGGCGCCTGACTTCGCGTCCGACGTGTCGATGGAGTGGCTGATCAAGTCGGTACTGCCCAAGGCAGAACTGGTGGTGATGTACGGCCAGTCCGGATCGGGCAAGTCTTTCCTGGCATTGGACCTGTGCGCGGCGATCAGCCGCGGGTTGGAGTGGCGCGGGCATCGATCCGTGCCCGGACAAGTGGTGTACGTGTGTGCAGAAGGCGCCGGCGGCTTCCGTCAGCGCCTTCGTGCGTATGCGGTCCAGCATAATATCCAGTTGAACGAGTTCGGCGTGATAGGCGATACGCCGAACCTGCTGGATGTGGAGGATGTGGCCGGCGTTGCGCAAGCCATCATTGCGTTCGGCAAGGCCGATCTGGTGGTCATCGATACCTTGAGCGCGTCCATACCGGGTGCTGACGAGAACGCCGGCAAGGATTTAGGCAAGGTGGTAGAGCACTGCCGCTTCATCCACAAGAAGACCGGCGCGCTGGTCATGCTGATTCACCATAGCGGTAAGGACGCCAGCCGTGGAGCGCGCGGCTGGTCCGGACTGCGGGCCGCGGCGGACGCCGAGATCGAGATTACGCGCAACGGTGATTTCCGTACCGCGTCCGTGACCAAGATGAAGGATGGCAGCGACGGCCGGCAGTGGTCGTTCAAGCTGCGGACCGTGGTGCTCGGTATTGACACGGACGGTGAAGAGATCACGTCTTGTGTGATCGAGCACGTTGACTCACCAGAGCAGCCGATGAAGAACCGGGTCGAACCGACCGGGCTGTACCCCAAGACCGCGCTGACCGTAGCCAGGCGATTGCTTAAAGGCGGTGAGCCGATGGCAGTGGACGAGGTAATATCGGCAGCAGTGGCGTCCCTGCCGGAAGTTGAGAAGGGCAAGCGCGACACTCGCAAGCAACAGATTTCACGAGCAGTACAGAAGCTGGTCACGGACCAGTGGCTGTTCCTGCACAAAGGGAACAAGGTTTCGCTGACGACGGCGATCGCAGCAGAAGAGGAAGATTGGTTATGAAGAAACGTCTCAAGATTCTACTGATCCCCGACACACAGGCAAAGCCCGGTGTGAGGATGGATCACTTTACGTGGATCGGAAAGTATATCGTCGACAAACGCCCGGACGTGGTGGTGCATATCGGCGATCACTGGGACATGCCGAGCCTGTCGTCCTATGATAAGGGCAAGAAGTGCTTCGAGGGCAGGCGTTACCGGGCTGATATCAATGCCGGCAATTACGCGATGGACTTGCTGATGGCGCCACTCGTCGATTACAACAAGCGCCAAGCCGAGACCAAGCACAAGCAGTACAAGCCGCGGCTGGTGTTTTGTCTTGGCAACCACGAGAACCGGATCGACCGTGCTATCCAAGCCGATGCCATCCTCGAGGATACGATCGGCTACCACGATTTTAACCTTGACAAATATGACTGGGAGGTTCATGCTTTCCTTGAGCCGGTCAACATCAATGACGTACACTTCGCGCATTACTTCTACAACCCTATGACGGGTCATCCGTGGGGCGGGATGCCGGAGACAAGGTTGAAGAACGTCGGCCACAGTTTTGTGATGGGCCACCAGCAGGGATTGAAGCACGCGAACCTGTACGTGTCGACCGGAGATGTCAGACGGGCGTTGATCGCCGGGAGTTGCTATCTGCATGACGAGGACTACAAAGGACCGCAGGCGAACCATCACTGGCGCGGCGTGATCATGCTGCATGAAGTCCTGAACGGTGATTACGACCTGATGGAAGTGTCGCTGGACTTCCTGGAACGACGGAATAAGGGGTTGAAATGAAACCGAGTGACAAGCAGGTCGGCGGCGACCACTACAAGAGCATGGCCATCCAGCCGGCCTATTTCTCTTTTGTGAACAAACAGAACAATCTTCAGTCGGAAGCTGTGTCTTATATCAGCCGGTATAAAGGCAAAGGTGGCCGGCAGGATTTGGAAAAAGCAATACATTGTATTGAAATGTTAATTGAATGGGAGTACGACAATGAAAGTGACATTGCAGTTCGACAGTCTGGAAGCAGCAGCGGCAGCGCTGGGGAAAGTGGTGGTGAATCAGATGGAGGAGGCTACTTCGACAAAGCAGGAGCCGTTATCGGTTGTTTCTGCACCTCCTGCATCGATCACCGAGAGCGATACAAAAAACCAATCTAAAAAGAAGAAGCGCAAACGTCGGACCAAGGCCGAGATCGAAGCGGATAAGGCAGCCGAAGCAGCACCCGAACCGGAAGTTCCGGAACCGCCCGTAGTGGACGATCTGGACGACTTCTTGGACGACGCACCGGCAGTCACAACCGTCTCACCGGAAGATGTTCGCAAGGCCCTGATCAACTTCAAGAACGCGCTGGCGGCGAAACTGGTGGAAAAAGGAACGGACGCCAAGGAAGCCGGTACTAAGGCGATGGGCAAAGCCAAAGAGCTGCTGAACAAGGTAGCCGGTACCGATATCTTGGGTGCTGTTCCTAAAGACAAGTACGCCGAAGTGGTTCAGTTCGCTGACGAACAGCTTGCGAGGCTGGCGGAGAAGTAGATTCGGAGCCACAGAGCAGGGAGAGAAAACTACATGAGATGGCATTGTAATGATTGTGGGCACATGGTCGATGGTGAACTTGATAAAGAATGCCCTTGGTGCGATCTACGGTTGGCGCGTGACGAAATCGAGCGCCTGACTGCTGAACGTGATCGACAGTACGATCAAAATGTTGAGCAGATAGCGCACATTGCAGAACTGCAAGCCAGAGTCAAGGCGCTTGAGGATGCCTGTAGAACAATGGACAAGACGCAGATCGCTATAGCGCTCGCAGCCACCAAGCAGGGAGAGGTGAAGACCAATGATCTATAAATACATGTGCCTGACCGCAATAATTGCCGTGAGCGTCCTTATTGCCGCTTTGTTTGGTGTGATGGTCTTTATGGCCATCAGCCTGTTCGGCTTGTGGTCGGTGCCGATCGTCTGGCTGCTTGCCATTGCTGTCGCCGTCATTGTTCACGAAACGCTGGCGGCGTAGTTGCGTACCGCGAGTGACCGATGATGAACGACAAAGAACTAGCTGATAAGGTGGTGGCGCTTGCGTCGAGTGCAGGATACTGCAACGTGTGCGGACGATCGCAGAACGAGTCGCCTTTACGGGCCGGATCACCGTCACTTTAATAGGTCAATTGACCTAGTTAATAGGTCGATGTGTACTACTTAGGAGGTAGTTATGGAGAACAGAGCAGAAACCATGCCCGATGTTCTGAAAGCAATCAAAGCCTACGTTAAACAGTACCCAGATATGCGTGTAGGGCAATTGATCTACAATGTCTGCTCTCCGGGCGACTGCTTTAATATCGAAAACTCCGAGCTGGCCAAGCGCATTTATAATGCAATCTCTGATGACTATTTATAAGCCGTGCTTAAACAAATCCGCGATAGCACGCACAAGTCGGCAATCCAATTACGGGCAATGGCAGCGCGTGCGCTCTAGCAGGGATATAAAGATGGATGACCACGACTACCTCAGACGATTCTGCTATAAATGCAACCGATACTTTTACTGGTGCCGATGTGACCGATCATACCGTCATTGAAATGCTACACAGCGAACTGGGACCGTCGGCCGCCCCCCGGTGGTTGAACTGTCCTGGTTCCGTGTTAGCGTCTCGCGGGGTGACAAAGAAGGACAGCATCTTCGCCGCCGAGGGCAACGCCGCGCACGATCTTAGCGAATGGTGCCGTGTCCAGAATACCGACGCGTCCACGTTCCTTGGACACACGATCAAAGTGGGCGAGTTCGAGTTCACGGTCGATCAGGAAATGGTCGACGGCATCGACATGTTCGTCGAATATGTCGAAAATCTGCCCGGCGATCGACTTATCGAAGAGATGATCCACTACGACGAGTGGGTACCGAACGGCTTCGGTACGCTGGACGACGCCAGGTTGAACGATGGTAACATATATGTTACCGACCTGAAGTACGGCAAGGGTGTGCAGGTGTTCGCCGAGGATAGCGATCAGTTGAAAATTTACGCGCTCGGGCTTTATCACGACTACAAGCATCTGTACATCTTCGACAAGTTCATCCTCGCCATTCATCAACCGCGGCTGGATCACGTAGAAACGTTTGAGATCACACTCTCAGACCTTTTGAAGTGGGCCGATGAAGTGGTCCGGCCGACCGCCGAGATAGCCCTGAAGCCCGGCGCCCCGTTCAAGGCTGGCAACCACTGCACCTTCTGCCCGATCAGGAACACTTGCAAGGTGCGCGAGCAGTATGTGCTGGAGGCGGCACTGGATGACTTCACCGATCTGGACAGCGATCTGAGGATGATTGAATTTATGACCAATGACGAACTGGGTCGGCTGCTGCCACGCATCCCGGCTATCAAGAAGTGGTGCAACGACATGCTGGCGTACGCCCGCTCGGAGGTTGCCGCAGGTAACCCGGTGGTGAATCCGGAGACCGGCCCTTACAAGTTCGTGGAGGGTCGATCGTTGCGTGCCTGGAAGCTGGCCGAGGATGAAGTGGCGGATGTCTTGATGTTGGAGGTCGATGATCCTGATGCTATCTGGAACAAGAAGCTGGTGTCGCCGGCGCAGGCCGAGAAGAAGTTCGGCAAGGGGAAGCTGGACCACCTGATACACAAGCCGCAAGGGAAGCCCGTGCTGGTGCCTGGCACCGACAAGCGGGAGTCGCTGGCGATCGATCCTGAAACCGAGTTTGGAGATGTAGACGATGATTGAGATCACCGAGTACAGCTCAACGATTTGCGTGGCGAAAGGCCCGGACAACGGAAAAACGGTGTTGATAGCGCGCGGCACTATTAACGACGAAAAGTATTCGTATGTTCGACTGGATGAAGACGTGGAGCCCGGCGTCATCCCGGCTTGGTTTATAAGAGAGGCAGAACTAGGCTTCGCCCGAAGAGAACTAACGAACATGGAGAGAGAAAATGATTGAACAAATAATTATAACGTTATCCGCTCTGGGGTTTTTCGTTTTCACCGCGATCTACCGGATGCTGATAGGAATTATCATCGCCCTGATCGGCGTACCGTTCGTCCTGTACTCGACCACGCCGGATCAATGGGGTATCCGTGTTGCCGTTTCCGTCAACGCAGTCATTTATTTGGTTGCGATCGGACTGCGGGTACGAGCATGGCGACTGCAAAAACAGATCGACGATGACGTGGACGAACACTTATCGGATGCGATGTGATGGCTAGCGTAATAACATGGCCGAACAAACAGTTGGAGAAGGTAGCGGAACCCGTCCCCTTCGGCGAGAAGACTCGCGATCTGGTCGATGCCATGTTCGACGCAATGGACTACCCGAACGGGATCGGGCTGGCCGCGCCGCAGATAGGCGTCAACAAGCGTGTCATCGTCATCCAGGTACCCGCTATCAAGAACGGCGTGATGGTGGCTGGCTGCACCAAAGCGGCGATCATCAACCCGGAACTTATCTGGTGGAAAGGCGGTCCGGTTCTGGGCGAGGAAGGGTGCCTTAGTTTTCCTGACGAGCGCGTACTCGTACCGCGGTTTCAGCGGGTCAAGGTGCGCGGCTTCAGTGTACGCTGGGAAGCTGTCACGTTCGGCGGTAAGGACCTGGTGGCCCGAGTGCTCCAGCATGAAATAGATCATCTCAACGGGCGGACGCTGGACTTCTACGCGAAGATGGCGGAAGCGATTGAAAAGGAGAAAGCTGATGAAATGTAGTGCTTGTGGTTTGGATTTTAAACGGGCAGCTTTGTTAGCCTTAGCTATTGCTTTCGGAGCTAAAACATCCGATCCGAACTACTGCAATGAAACAGAAAATAATGAACATGACTGGAAAGAAAGTTCAAAGGGAACCGACGACCCTCCGATCGTCGGAACGTAATACGCTAAGATGCTAATACGGTAAAACGATAGGACGGATAACACGATGGCTGCAAAAACAAGTGAAGTAATCAAAGTGAAGGGTGCGCGACTGTCATACCCGAAGCTGTTCAAACCGGAAGCCTACCAGGAAGGTCAGGAGAAGAAATTCCAAGCGACCTTTCTGCTGGACCCGAGTGATGCCGACCACGCTGTTCAGATCAAGGAGATCAAGAAGACAGCGGCGGCGCTCATGCGGGAGGCTTACGGTGCGGACTTTGCCCCGGCAGGATTGAAGGGCATCTGTTTCGGCGACGGTAACAAGAAAGTGAAAGAGGATGGAACGGTCAGTGAAGGCTACAAGGATATGTTCTATATCAGTGTGACCAACACGGTGCGACCGGCTGTGGCGAACCGGAAGGGAGAGCCGGTAGCCGAGGGCGATCCTCAGTGCCCGTACGGCGGCTGCTACGTGAACGGTACGTTGACGTTGTGGGCGCAGAACAACAAGTACGGGAAGCGCATCAACGGTAACCTTCGCGGGGTACAGTTCGTCAAGGATGGCGAGGCGTTCGGTGCCGGGCCAGTGAGTGTCGAGGACGAGTTCGAAGCACTGGAAGATAACAGCCCGGCGGATGCTGGAAGTGTGGATGACGATTTCGACATCAACTTCTGATCAAGGATGATCTTTGTGGAGCCCCTTCGGGGGCTCCTGTTTTTAGGAGAACACAATGATTAAGATAGAAACCCTGATGTTCAACGACGCGGACATCGCGCTGCGTTCTGCTGCCGGCGTGATTGACGCAGTGAGCGAGGCTATGTTCGCCGAAGGTATCAGGCATTACGAGTACGGACTTACCGGTGCGAAGTTGCTGATTGAAGAGGCTATCCGATCGTTGGAGTGTGGGATGGTGCGCGGTAAGTGAAAGTCCATATCGACATCGAAACATTCAGCGAAGCCAACCTGAAAACGGAGGGCTTGTACCGTTATGCGCAACATCCTTCAACCGACCTGAGTGTCTTGTGCTGGGCGGAAGACGACGGCCCGGTAAACGTGTGGATGCCGTGGAAAAACTTGCCGCAGAAGATTTTCAACGAGCTGGAGTTGGAAGTTGAGGGGGCTCTTCTGCAAGGGCATCTTATACCGCAAGTTCTGCAACTCACGGTAGAGAAGGCGAAAATAGCAGCGCATAATGCACAGTTCGAGCGAGTTGTCCTGAACAATTCAGCCGGTATTCGACACAGCGTTCCGCATATCAGAATAGAGAATACAATCTGCACAATGGCCAAGGCCGCCGTCCACGGCCTGCCGGCAGCCTTGGAACATGCGGCGAAGGCACTCGGTACCTTCCCTAAACGTGAGTCCGGGGCGAACGAGATGCGCTATTTCGCCAAGCCCCGCAAGGACGGTACCCGCCCCACGCCGTACGACGAAACGGATCGGTTTATCACGCTGGTCAGGTATTGCATCGACGACGTTAAAGCCGAGCGCGACTTGGACAAACACATCCCGGACCTGACGGAGCGCGAGCAGTCCATCTACTTCCTGGATCAGAAGATCAACGAGCGCGGTATCGGCGTCGACATCGAATCGGTTGAGAACGCAATGGCGATCCGGGACGAATACAAAGAAAAGCTGGCGGAGCTGTGTCATACCCAAACCGGGTACAAACCTACCCAAACCGGGGCTCTTGCCGAATGGATCAGAGCCAACGGTTATCCGCAGCTTAAAAACCTGCAAGCGCCGACCGTTGACGAAGTGGTGAAGGACAGCCGTTGTCCGGACAACATCAAGAAGCTGCTACGACTGTTCTCCACTTACAACATGAAGGCCGTCACCAAGTTCGACGCTATGCTGCGCGCCGTTTGCGATGACGGACGGCTGCACGGGATGCTGCAATACTACGGCGCCGGTCCCGGCCGCTGGAGTTCCCGCATCGTCCAGCTCCAGAACATGATGCGCCCGGTGATCAAGGATGCCGACAATGCGATAGAGGAACTGCGGGAACGGAACTTGGGCTGGTTGCGCTGGTTGTATCATGGCACCGACGTAATGAAGGTGCTGGCCTCCTGCACCCGCGGTATGCTGGTGGCGGGAGAAGGCAAGGACCTGATGGCGTACGACTTCGCGCAGATCGAGTCACGCATCCAAGCGTGGCTGGCGGGCGCCGAGTGGAAGTTGAAGTTCTTTCGTGAAGGCAAGATCAAGATTTACAACGCTACCGGCTCCCTGATGTTCGGTATCAAGCCCGAAGAGGTTGTCGATAGCGGCGAGGACCAGCTTTATACGGCGGCGAAGATCGGCGAGTTGGCTTGCGGTTACCAAGGCTGGGCGGTTGCCATCGAGAAGTTCGCCCGGCAGATGGGTATCAAGCTGAACATGGACCCGGCCGACATCGCCGGCAAGTGGCGCGAAGCGAACTCGGAACAGGTTCAATTGTGGTACGACCTGACCGAAACGGCGATGTACGCGGTCAAGCACCCAGGCGAGGCGTACGCGATTCCGAACAAGAAAATCATGTTCAAGGTTGAAGGGCGCTGGCTGTACATGCGCCTGCCCTCGGGCCGTCGGATCGCCTATCTCGATCCGGAAGTGCAGATGGGCGACCGTGGTGAAGAAGTCACCTACATGGGTATCGACACCTATTCGCGTAAGTGGACGCGCGTATCAGCGTATGGTGGCAAGTGGTTGCAGAACGCCTGCGAGGGAATAGGTAGAGACTTACTAGTTTCTGGTTTGATGAATATGGAGGATAAGGGGTATAAAACCACCCTTACCGTGCATGACGAGGGCGTGTTCGAGGTACCGGAAGGGTTCGGATCGGATGAAGAGGCGATGCGGTTGATGACCGTGCCGCTCGAATGGGCTGACGGATTACCCGTCAAGTGTGAAGGATGGCGTGGGAAGAGGTATCGGAAATGAATTTGTTTTTACTTGTGCTGGCTTCGTTTGGAGCAGGAGTTTTCACCGTGCTTGCTGCTGCTGCTGCGTGGTCGAGCACTAAGTACGACTACGAGTTGGATAAAGTGTTTCTGATCATGCAGGAACTCGAGAACAAGATCGGAAGAGTTACAGGAAATGAGTAAGTTCGTCGATCCGCCTTCGGGTTGGAGGTACGGCTTTCCCAAGGTGTTGCCTGAAGACGTTACTGACTTCAGACAGTGGTTGCTTGACGAAGGCTACCCGGAAAAGGATGTCGACTTCGGCATGAAATACATTCGAATGTGGGAGGAGCCGGGTGAGCAAAGGCAGCAAACGCCGTCCACAGTTCGTGGACAATGACACTCTCGAAAGAAACTGGAACAGGGTATTCAAACGTGAAAGACGCATTCGACGTGAGCGACTGGAAAGAGACGAAACGGCCGTTGAAGGAGAAAGACATACAGGGGCCGAGCGTCAAGCACGCCCGAAGTAAAGGCTGGTGGGCGAGGAAGTTCAGCGCGGCTCCCGGTAACACGTCGGTACCCGATTACATCTTCGCCAAGGAAGGTCACGTATTCTTTGTGGAGTTCAAACGGCCTGGTGGCAAACCTACTGAGTTGCAGCAGAAAGAACACGCACGAATGCGGGCTGTCCGGTTATGGGTTTACGTGATCGACGACGTGGACAAGTTCAAAGAGTTGCTTTACGCACAGGAGAATCTGACATGAACAACGAAGTGGAAAGTTATCCGGGCGAACTGTCAGAACTCCGAAAGCGAGTCCGGAATCAGCAGGAGAAGATACGCGAAATGGCGTTGAGAACCACCGGACTCGAGCTGCGCTTACGCGAAATACGCGAGATCGCTACCGGGATGTGGGACCGATCGTATTCGGGGATACGGGCATACGGCGACCGTGCTGGATCGTAACAACCTCACACCGTCCCAACTGCAAGGGATCGACCATGTAAGACAACATCCGAAGGCTGCACTCTGGATGGGCATGGGGACAGGGAAGACCGGCACCGCCCTAACCGCCTTTGCTGACGCCTCCAACTCTTTCGACGCCCGCCGTATGCTGGTCACGGCGCCACTCCGGGTTGCCCGTGACGTGTGGCATGAAGAGGTCGAACAGTGGGCGCACCTGCAAGGACTGACCGTCTCCCGTATTCACGGTTCGAGACAGAACCGGCTGGACGCTCTCAAGGTGCCGGCCGACATCCACACCGTCAACCGCGAGAACCTCGCCTGGCTCTTCTCAGGCTACGTTGAGGTCGGCACCAAGACCAAGTTCAAGCAAATCCGCAAGTGGCCGTGGGACTGGTTCACGATGGACGAGGCGCAGAGTTACAAGAGCCAGTCGGCCCAGTGCTCGGTAGCCGCCTCCGGGGTCGCCCGTTACGGGCTGGCACAAACCGTGCTGGAGCTGACCGGGACGCCCTCGCCGAACGGCTACCGGGATATCTGGCACCAGATATACATGCTGGATGGCGGGCACCGCCTCGGGGCGACCGAGGACGCTTTCCTGAAAAGGTGGTTCAATGCACCCCAGGAGTGGGGGTTCAAGTACGAGATCAAGGACGGGGCAGCCGAAGAGATTCAAAGTCTTATCAGTGACATCGTGTTGTCCATCCCGGACGCCCAGCCGGCGGTCCCGGTCAACCAGATCAAGGTCACGCTCTCACCGGCCGTGATGCGGCAGTACCGTAAGCTGGCGCGCGAGGCTATTCTGCAACTGGACCCGCATACGATCACAGCGGCCAACGCGGGCGTCCTTGGCGGGAAGCTGCTCCAGCTCGCCTCCGGGGCCGTGTACACGGATGACCGTGGGAGCTTCGAACGGTTGCACGACGCCAAGCTGGACGCTCTCTGTGAGGCGCTGGACGAGCTTTCGTTCTCAGGACCGGTCCTGATAGGGTACGGCTTCAGAAGCGATCTGGCGCGCATAGGGGAGCGCCTGACACGCTATGGCGGCCGGTGGGCTCAATTGAAGTCGGAGGCGTCCATGAACGCCTTCGAGCGCGGCGAGCTGGATTATGGTATTATCCACCCGGCCTCGGGCGGGCACGGGCTGAACAAGCTGTACAAGTCAGGCGCCCGAGACCTTATCTGGTTCGGGCCGACCAACAATCTCGAGTGGTGGTTGCAGTTGATCGCCAGGCTGGCGGGAGGGCATCGTCGGGGATCGGAGGACTTGATGATTCAAGTGCTGGTGGCTCGCGATACGATCGACGAGGATTACATGTCAATGCTGGAAGGGAAGGACATTGACCAGGTGAAGCTGATGCGGGCGCTACGGAAGAGGGTCTAATCGTTACCGGTTACAAGCCGATAAGTCCGGGCTTTAGCAAGGTCTGTTATCCACAAATCTTTCAAATCAACGCCGTAACGTCCTAATTTTCTACGAATAGCCGTTGCCGCCTTTTCTTCTATTTGGCTAACATTATCGAAATCGTATTCTCTGGCTACCCGCGCAAGCTCGCCGTATACGGTGTTGGCTAATACGTCTTCGTAATCTTCGAGTTCTATTATAAGCTTCGCGCAAGCCTCTTCTCGAATCTGCCAACCGATCACAGAACTTATGACGTACGATTGCTTTTTGTTGTCAGTTACGACTTGGGTATTCAGATTGATTGTGTCGTATACAACATTAAGCTTATGAATTTCGTCGTATTCAAAGGGGCGTTTGAAGTACCATCCGGGCGGGCTGACTTTCAGAAGCCTTCCGCCGCGAATATGAACAGCACGTTCGTATGGACGTACTATGTAAACACAATAAAACGCCTCGAACTTTTCAATCAACCATTGAAAGAAAAGTTCCATCTATTCCACACCCAAAGCCGCCCGCCGGCATTCGTTGTATTGGCCCGCCACTTCCGCCAGCTTGGCTATGATCTCGCCGAAGCTATTGCCCGTCAGCGGCGTCAACGTCGGGCAGCTCACCGCTATCAACGGACTCTGCCGGGGCTGCTCCCGCGAGGACAGCGTTGAGCAACCGCACAACATCATCACTGCTGCGGCAATCAACGTACTTCGTTTCAGTCCTGATCTCACGTTCCAACTCCTGTCGGATCGTCCGGTTGACGATCTGAATCTTCGAGATTTCCTCGGCAGTTGCCGCCAAGGCTGCGTCGTAGGTTATCTGGCGCACCCTCTCCAACTTCGCCTCGCTGGCCTCGATCGCGTTTCGCGTGTTGGTCGCCCCGCGATAGTACCCGACACCGGCAGCGGACGCACTCGCAAGGGTGACCGTCAGCAGTACGGTGGGGTTTAACAGCGACTTCAGAGATTTTAGAAAGGTCAGCCACATTAAAGTTCAAACCCTTGGTCCAGCACTTCGAGTGCTTTCTCGGTAAAAGCGAGCCGTTCGTCCAGCCCGTGAACACCGCCGTTCACCCGTTTGGTGATGGCTTTTACCCGCGCCTTCAGGTTCTTGGCAGTGATGGTATCGGCGATGTCATTCAGGCCGTTGTCTTCCCAGAAGACCGCGGCCGACAACGCAGCGTAGCGCGGAGTAACCAGCTTGTCCGGGTGCTCGGCTAATGCCGGCAGCCCCATCAGTTCGCCGATACGGTTGTAGTTACTTCGCCCGGTGATCTGGATCAGGCCGCGTCCGCGGTAACGGAAGCCGTCACCGGATTCCACCGGGCCGTTGCCCATGCGATCGGCGTACACCTTGTTGCCGAGCCGCTCCGGGTTCCGCCCGTACGCCAGCGCCTCTTCCAAGTCCTTGAATCGGGTTGGCCATACCGCCATGATGCGCTGCGGCGAGTAGGCCAGATTTTCCTCGGTTCGGTTCAATTCCGCGGACTCTACGGCGATTTGTCCGAGGAAAGCACACACGCGCTGGAGCTTGTTTGCGATTTCCCTGCTGAACATGGCATCGTTCAGCGGTCTTACCCAATCTTCCGGGTAGCGGCAATGCGGAAGGATGTCTTTCAGTTGTTCAAGCGACACTTGCATAAACTATTCCTTGTTGGACTTGGGCTCGTAACTTCCTTGATTGAGTTTCTTGTCGGTAATGTCAGCGGCGAATATGAGCGCCAGTACCGCGCCGCTGGCTGTCGTGTAAGCCGTCAGAAGAACGGCCGTGTCGGATACCGACTGTGCCAGCATCAGACCGTGTAAGCCTATCACGGTGATAGCTGCCAGGGCAACAGCGGCGAAGGCGAACTTCTTCTTGACGACCCATTCCTTGTTTACTTTCTGTATGAACATAGGTTAACTCCTATAAGCATTTGGCGTCATAGCCTTGCTGGGCTTTGTTGAGATCGCGCTGTGCTTCGGATAGTTGCAGATTTATATCGCGTTTTTCATTTTCGTCAGTAGCTAACTCGAGAAGCCGTGACAAGTTGTTAACTTCCCGCGTCTTGGCGGATATAACGCGATCTCTGCGAGCGCAATCCAACGCCTCGGTGTTTTTGGCTATGAGCGTTTGTACTGTAGCGAACTTCGCATCGGCCGCTTCGGCGTCTTTCGAGTAAGCAGACCACGCGGATAGTGACAGGACTATGATCGTTAACCATAAGACGAAGATGCCGAGCACTGTTGCCGGCGCATGTTCAGCTTCTTGTAACATTGCTTTTAACCATGTTGTAGGCCATAGATGTTTGAGGATTGTGAGAAGGGTTGTCATTAGGCACCGTTATCCGATCTGGATATTTCCACGTAATTAACTCCGTCATAGTGCAAGTATAGCCGGTCTTCCACATTGTCCAAGCTAAAGTCACCTGCCAGAAGCAGGTTCCCTGTTCCGTCCTTACAAACAACAGTACGAGCCGAATCTGCTGCACGAAGGATTAACGTCTGCCCCGGTATTCCTCCAGTCAGCGTATCCAGATCATCGCTTGAAGCGTCGGCTTGCGTGTCGATAGAATGCGTTAACGCCGTTACCGCAGCGATCCCGCCGGTAATGGTCTTCTCACTGAACGATTCTGAAGCGGGCCGAATGTTATAAGATTCATCCATATAGACAGACAGTCGACTGCGTAAATCAGTGGCCCCGGTTGTATCGGTGACATGGTTGGCATACCCATATTCTGAATCGTCGTAGTTTTCCCATATCACCGGCCCTATCTGCACCTCGTCATCTAGCGCACAGAACACTCCGCCATTGTTGTGTGCGTTTATTCTGCTTAGAACCCGTGGACCGGCATTAGTAGAATTGTGAACCCGAATGCCTATGGTGTTGTTGCCGATCTGCCCGAGCGTCACATCCTGAATCGTGATCGGACCAACACCATCAGTCGTCTCCGTGGCTGTATCGTCACCGATTTCGATGTGTACGAATCCTGAGTCCGTAGCAGCATCGGAATAATTGCCGCCGCCTGTCAGCAGCAATTGACCGGGATTGACCGAGCCCGCATCTTGCCAGCCCGCCATATCGGAAAATGCAAAGCCCCTTCCTGCAACCCCGGTCGCGCCTTCGTTCCAGCAGTTCTCCCAGGTAGCTTGCCCAATGCCGTGTCGTACCCGCCAATGAATCGGGCTGCCAGCCCCCTGACAGTTCTTGAAAGTCCAGTTTTTTATAAAGTTGGATCGCGCTACGTCATACGCAGAACCCAAATCCCAGTCGATAGCGTTGTTTCTGGAAGTGACATTGACCATCGTCACGTTGCCGCCTCCGGCCTGTACCGCATCGTACTTGATTCCCGTTCCAGCTCCGTTTCCATACGCCATGATGTCCATAAACTCGGCATTAAATATGTCCTGCAAATCCAGCTGACCTCCATCGCCGGCATTCGCTACAAACAGATTGAACCACTGAGTACCGCTCGGCGTGTAATAGGCACGAATCGTTTTCGCCGTGGCATCGTTATTCAGTATTACCAAATCGCGCATAATGGAGCCGCGAGCAGCCGTTGTATGACCATCGTGGATATCCAGCTGCCCTGATGTGAATTGAAGAACAGAACCGGAATATTCGCTGTTGTTATAGTGATTGACTTCAATCCGACCCACACCCTGAATAAAAACTTTTGCCTGCAAGCGATCAGCAGAAGCGAAGTCTGGATTGTTCGTTACATGGTAATAACCGTAGACCGTTCCCTCGCAGCGCCAGCGACCCCACGGAATAAACGTTGGCGAGCCACCGTGTGAGTACTGGTTCAATGAAGCCTGTACCGCGGTTCGATTGGTAGTTGATACAACAGTAGCGCCGTATCGTTGAATATCACCCGGTAAATAACGATAATATGTTGGTGTCACGCTAGCGGCTACTTCGGCTGCTGTCTGAGGGTTCGACAGCTCACCGATAACTTCTGCGCTTAAAGCGACAACGTTATCCAGTGCGACCGCAGCCTCCAGTATCCCGGCAGACGTGATACGCAAGAACTTACCCAGGTACCCGGACAACGGTTCAAGCGCCGCCTGCGCATTCGTAATCGCCGCGGTGAGTGGGAAGCGGATAGCCCGACCGATCTTGTTCTCGAGTTCCTGCATGATCAGGAACACTTTGTCCAGCTCGTCGTTGTAGTTGGTGCTCGACCACGGGCCGTTCTGCTGAACGTCTGTGTTCCGCGCGATGGCGATATCGCGGTAGATGGTGACTACCTCACCGCCGGTCATGGGGGTGACGAACGTGACCGTGCCTCCGGTCTCCTGGCCGGCGCCCGCTACCGTGTAGTCGGTGGTCAACACTTGCAGCACGCCATCGACGTAGATCGTCAGATCGGCCTGCGTGAAGATCGGGAAACTGTAGTCGAAATCAGTCTGCGCCGCGGACGCGGTATACTGGTCGCGAGGGCTGATGTCTTGTACGTCGTCTATGCTTGTCATTTAATTTATGTCCGCCCAAGTGCCGTATGATTTATCCACAAACCAGCTAGTTACGCCGTCACTTACCAGTGCGATTGTATCGCCTATAGTAGAACTGCTAATGCGGTCACCCCCAGCATCGGTTAACCCTATAATCTGATCCGTTCCATCCGGGTCTACGCGCAAAGCTTGCGCTGCCATTACCCGGAAGGTAGCTCGGAAGTTCTCCTGAGCGGCAGCAATGGGCAAAGTAAAAGTAGCCGCAGCGCCCGCCCCAGCATTCGTCCAGATAACATTTTCTTGTATTCTTTTTATTGAAAAAGCACTTGTCTTTGGAATAATTTCTTGCTCGTGATTGTAAAACGCCCCGTCGGTTCCATCCCATGCGGTTATATTGGAAATTCCTACCGGGATATTAGTACAAACCGTTTTGCCTTGATGGTTATTAAACCACGCAGCACTGGCCCCGGTTGAGAAAGCGTCTATGTTCGTCAGCACCAAGGTCACTGTCGATCCTTCTATATTGAAGGCATATTGGCCAGCTTTCATAGTAAAGCGGAAGTCTGCGACTGTGATCTTGGCTCTGTCAGGGTTGGTGCCGTTATCAACATTAACGCAAGTCGGAAGGTATTCTGATTTGCAATTGACGATGCTCAGGTTGTCCAAAACACCGGTCAGGTAAATGCCGTTGGTTCCAAGTGGCGCGGATTGTGTATCCAGCAACGCTACGTTTTCTAAGTGAACGCCAGAACTTGCGGTTGCAAACACCAAGTCGATGTCTTTATCGCAACGTTGCACGATACCATCCGAAATGGATATGTTGTTGATGACGGTAAAACCATTGCCACCGTCAGATTCAATCTTAATGCCGCTGGCAAGTCCGGCATTACCAAGCCCGGTAATGCCCTGCGAGCCGTGCATATTGAACTTCTTGACGTAGAAGTTGAAACCGTTGATGTAATGAATGCCGAAGCTGTTGGCAACCGCTACCGTCGTCTCGCATATGAAGTCTTCTACACTGCAATACAGGCAGTTACGCATCCTGATCCAGCCGAGCGCACCTTGTGGGTCTATTGATCCGCCGTACCAATGAACGTTTTTGATGCTGGTTGAACCGGAATTGCGGACAAAATCGAACATCGGATTGGCAGCATTATCAGTATGGCCGATAATTGTAGCTCCGTATGCTTCGACTTTTATGTTAGAAGCCGTAACAGTGACTTCGCCTCTTTGTAAATATGTGTACCCGGAAAGGTACTTGACCCCGTGCCCAGAATCGAAAGCAGCTTGAACGGCGCTTGTCATATCGGTAGTGCCGGGGGTTCCGTTATTTCCGTAACGGTCAACCACGCCCGCTTCATATCTATAGGCTACTGGAGTTATGGAAGCCGCAAGCTCTCCCACAGTTTGGGGGTTCAACAGCTCACCGATAACTTCTGCGCTTAAAGCGACAACGTTATCCAAAGCGGTAGCCGCTTCAAGAATGCCGGCAGACGTGATACGCAAGAACTTCCCGAAGAACCCGGAGATCGGATTCATCTCGGCCTGGGCATTGGTGGATGCCGAAGTGATTGGGAAGCGGATCGCGCGCCCGACTTTATTCTTCAGCTCCTGCATGATCAGGAACACTTTGTCCATCTCGTCATTGTAGTTGACGCTGGACCACGGCCCGTTCTGCTGCACATCCGTATCGCGCGCGATAGCGATGTCGCGGTAGATGGTGACGATCTCGCCGCCCACCAGCTCGTCACCGATGGCCCGGATCAAGGTCACAGTGCCGCCGGTGTCGTTCCCCTTACCAGTAACCGTGTAGTCGGTGGTCAGGACCTGAACCTCGCCGTCGATGTCGACTACAAGGTCTTCGTCCAGGAAGATCGGGAACGTGTAATCGAACGCCGTCTGCATGGACGCCGCCACGTACTGATCACGCGGAGACAGGTCCTGTACGTCGTCTATGCTTGTCACTTATTGCGCTCCAAATCGAAGCTCATTACGCTTCTGACGGTAGGTGTTGAGTCGTGCGGCGAACCGCGGGTCTTCCGCTTCCAAGGTTAATCTGGCAATTGCGTCATACTTGTGCTGGATGTTCTTCACTAGCTCGACCCGCATGTCGGGCGTTGCCAAAGCATAGCCAGGCTGGTTAAACAAGTCTCTTAACGCTTCCTTGAAAGTCATGCCGTTAGGCGCTGCTCGCGTTCTGGCAATGCGTATCAACGCATCGTATTCTTCCATGTCAAGCCGCATCCCCTCAATCCGCTTGCTCGGCATGGTAACCGGCACGTCGCGTGTTTGCTCCATCAACGTCACCAGTTCGTCAACAACCGGATCGTTGCTTATTTCACGATCGGGAATAGGTGACATCGGACCGAGCAACGAACCGGCGTACACTCTACGCGGCTCACCGAACACGTCGCGGCGCGGTGGCGACTCTTCCGACAAACCGAGGATGCCGGACTTGTTACGGATAGCGTCCAGTGTCGTCCACGCTTCTCGCATGTACGGATCATCTATCTGGCCGAGCTGTGAGCGCAAAGCCGAGAACGGCACGAACGCAGTCGCAAAGTTACGCGACCAGCCAGCGAAATAACGCTGCGGATCGGATAGCATCTCTGTAAAATCGGCGATACCCTTGACATAGGTCTTGGACATGGTGTTGTTTGCGATACCGATAATGATGGCGGATACTGCGTTGTTGGTCTGCTGAAGCTCGTCATCCAACCCATCTACATCGCTATTGATGTAAGACAAGATTTCAACTGCATCCGCAGTCGCACCGATGACAAAGGCCAGCGGCTCCATGCGCGCATACGAGTGGTACTTGTCGCCGACCTTGATCGAATACGGCTGCCAGTCGGACAGCTCGAGCAATGCCCGCGCATCCGGATTGCTCGGACCGGCTCCGGTGATTGTGCCATCCATCGCGTAGCTGGCCACAACAGCAGCGGTTGCCGAGCCCATCGTCATGCGAGCCAGCATCATGTCACGCTCCCGGCCGCCGGCTTTCATGGCCGCCCAGAACTTCGGGCGGATCAGAGCCACCGGAGAGCGATCCAGAATACCGGCCGTGAAGATATTGACCGGGGTGCGAATGAACGGCGCGAGAAGGGACAACACGGGCGCAGACCGCAAGAAGAGTTGCGCCTTCTGGCCTACTTCGCCAAGTTGGTTCTGGAAGGTAACGTAGCGAGTATAGTCTTCGGCTGCCTTGATTGCTTCTTTAGTCGGGTCCTCCATGAACTCCCGAGCAATCCTCGCCGCTTCCTTTTTGGTTGCGACGCCGGTGGCTACTTGGTCATAAACGTGCAGGAATGCTTGACGTTCTATCTCGCCGCGGTAAGCCAGCGTCTTGAACATTTCGTCGGTCGGCAGCATAAGCCGTTCGGTCGGTGCACGTACGATCTGTCCGATACCAGGAATAGGTATACCCTTTTTTCCAATCGGTATACGCCAATTCGGGCCGTCCAGCAACGCTTCAGCAAACCGGCCCAATGGCGTTGCGCGTTGTTCCGGCGACAGTAGATGCTCGGCCGAGATAGAGCGCCGGCGCGTGCCCTCGAATTTCACCACGTCGTCCAGCGCGATGCCAGTCTTCATGGTCTTGGCGAACATGCGAAAGCCGTCCTTCCACGCCGAGATCGTGCCGTGCGCCAGCGCGGATGCCTCGCCCACCAGCATCCGCTCTTCGGCACCCAGGAACCGCCCGATGCGCGCAGCCACCGCCGTTTCGGCAATGCCCATCGCTTGCATCATAATGTTTCCTGCTGTGTTGGTCAGGTGCGTCTTCGGACCGGACAGAATCGAGTTGATGAACAGCTCGTTCAACGTACCCATAAGTTTGGACTGAGTGTACTTCCGCGAGGCTTTGGAAATGGCCGCTGTGTTGTCCATTAGTGCTATGGCGGAAGCTACCCGATCGGTGCTATGGCCATCCGCTGCATCCACCATTTCGCGAATGCGGCTCCAGTCCACGTTCGCTTCGGTCGGAATGTTGAAGGCGTTCAAGGCACGACCGGCTTCCGCACGGGCACCCATGAACTGCGTCTGGTACTCACGATGCCACTGGAGCTGACGGCGGAACTTCAACCGGTCCAGGTCCGTCGCCGTACCCTTCGTGATGTTGGTCGCCAGCGTATGTATCCGCTCGGCGCTCGAGTTCAATACCTGACGAGCAGCCAGAATCGTCTCGGCGTTCAGGATGCCGCCGTTCTCACGCTCTATGACCTGTTTGATCACGTCGGTATTCAGATCGAGATCGTCGGCTAATCCCTGAAGCTGCTGATTGGTAATGACCCCGCGCCGCGCTTCATCGATCTTGCCGGCGTTCTGCTGGGCGACATCGGCGATCGTTGCCTTGATCCCGTCGGTCGTGTTGATAGTGTCGAAGTTGGTCTGGAAGGTCTCGTCCAGCGCGTAGTCTTTCAGCTCCACTTTCGATAGTCTTTCGGCTTCAGCAGCAACGTCCAGATTCTCTACAATCTGTTCTTTCGGCGTCATTACCTTTTCGGCTGGCGTGATTTCCGGAGTTGCTTTTACGGGCGGAACTTCTGCTTGCACAGTCGGCTCCACCGGTATCTTCGGTGCCATTTCTTTTTTCGCAGCTTCTTCAACTGCGATCTGGCCCGGACGTTTGACAACCGCTTCTTTGGCACCTTTCTTGGTACCTTTAAGCAGTCCCTTCTCCAAGCCTTTTGCTATACCGAAATCTGGCACTGGTTAATCCTTTTTCGACGTAACTACACCGTTACGTTTTACTTGTTTGATCGTCTTGTCCGGATTGAATACAACAATGTTTTTCGTACCTTCCCCGGCTTTGCGAGAAACCCCGTCCAGGAACGTAACGCCCGGCACGCCCAACGATTCCAAGTATTGCGCTACTTGCTGCTTTAGGTTATCCGAATAAGGAACACCGGGAAGCGGCTCTTCGCTGGCAATTCTTTCTAATGCTCTATGTATCGTTTTTCCATCGACATCGCGAATATCCCCCAAGTCATAATGATCCAATTCATACTGAATTTTTTCTTTCATGTCGTCGGGAATTGCTTTAAGAACACTTGGCTGCTTCTCTATAGGTTTATCCCAATCAAGCATTTTCGCTACTTGCTTATCGGGGATATCAACTTCGTACAATGCACCACTAGTAGCAGTTAACTTGACTTGTTTATCCTTGTACTTATTAAGAAAAACAAACGCCTTATCTGTACTTTTATCCCCACTAAAAATACTCCCTTTTATCTTATTTAATGCCTTGTTAACATCACCGTTATATAAAGTCAAAAGATCGGCTACTTTTTTTGCGGCTAAAATACCATTGGTTTTATCACTGAAAGCAAGCTCACCCACGCTAAAAGCTTTCGGGCTATCAGGAAACGTAAACTTACCGCCAGCTAGTTTGTGGTGATACCCTTGAGCTACACCTTTGTTCTCAGCAAAATAAAACCCGTGTGCATATGCTTGATTACCCTCTCCAGTTCCGAGCGCAGCCAAATCGAATTTATCGAATACGTGTGGCGATCCGTGAAACGCCACCATTCCCCGCTGGCCGCGCCTGGTTCCGGGCAACGGGCCTTTACCGAAATCTTCAATTCCCGCTCTGGCTATCTTCAATGAAACAGGAACAGCTTTCAACAGCCCGTAAACCGCCGCAGTGCCTGTCCAGCTATCAACAGCGTTTTTCCATCGGCCTTCCCACTCGCCTTCATTATCACGATTGGCTATGTAATCTATGTAGGCGTTAGCCAACGAACCGTCGGGCGACGCTTTGTTCAACAGCTCGCCGAATCGATTCTCCATATGCCGACCCATGTCCAGCAAATCGCCAAGTCTACCGTCGTGCGGATCGAATGCTGACGCAGCCGTTACGCCTTCAGCACCCAGCGCCTTGGCTGCATTGAATAGTTTCTGGCCCTGCTTCAGCCCACCGAACGCTTTCAGATACCCAATGAACGGAATAGTGAACTGCGTTATACCTTGCACAAGGTTGTCTGAAGTCGTGTTGTTCGCCTCCACTTCATCCGCAAACGAATGCGCGGCTTCGAAAACGCCGGGGAACATGGTACGCAGCGGCTCCACCTTTTCAACTGGCGGTAACTTGGGCGGCTTGGCCGTCGCATTCGCTGACGGTCCGGGGCCGCCAGGTTCCAGTGCGTCGCCCAACAGATCGGACTGCATTACGTCCGGTGCCGCAGCCATCACATCGTCGATCGTCTCGGTCGTCTCGAGTGCCGCACGAAAAATGCCCATGCCGATATTACGCGGCAACTTCTTGGTGAACCCCCAGCCGGACAAAAGCCCGGCTCCTAACTTGTTGCCGCCGCCACCAAACCCGCTGGAGTTGACGAAGCCAGCATCTTTGGCAAACGCCTTCGAATCCGCTTCCTCGGTGTTATCATGCATCCGGGCCAGCGTATCGGCAGCGTAGGTATCTGAGATTTCAGCAGGCATTAGTTAGCACTCTTCTGTTCTAGTTCGCGGATAGTATTTTCCAGCCGCGCCCGATCGGTTTCGTAAATCTTCCGATTGCGATCCGATAATTCATCAACGCCGCCCAGCTTATCCACGCCCTCGTCCAACAGACGTAACTGCTCTCGGGCCTTGTCTGCTTTTATACCGGCGTTGGTACTGATAACAGTCCGTATGACTTCGCGAGAAGCAGGGATAACAGCCGCATCCCGTTCTTTCGGCGGGAGTGCATCGATCTGATCGAATAGCTGCGTTCGGGCCGTGTCACGGGCGCGCCGTTCCGAGTCTGATAATAGTTGGTTCATTACGCCTGGAACCAATCCGAGGGCACGATCGATACGCCCAAATGCCTCTTTGGCATTCTGCGTACTCTTCCAGCTATTTATCTCGTCCCGGCGTTTCTCAATCATCTTGCCGCGGTCTTCCCATGTCAATTTCTGCATGGTAGCCAGATCTAGTTCGCTGTAATCCAGCACGTTGGTACTGACGTTGAACAAGGTCTCTGGGTCCGACTTGGGTGCGGCAGTCGATGACTGAATCTCGTTCAGCAACGTCCGGGCGATAGCCGGGCTGATGCTGTCGTTCCGGATACGGTCCAGAAGCCCGCGCTGGGTCAACTCGCCGGCCAACATGGCCGTGGTAGCCTCTCGATCGCCGGCGTCGTAGCGAGCTTGTGCTTCAGCCGCCATCTGTGACCGCCTGGCGCTCTCCAGCGCATTCCGGTCCCGTAGCTCGGCCAGCAGAGAATTCTCCAGCTTGGCTTCTTCTTCCGGCGACAGGGACTCTGCGGTTCGGTTGACTTCCTTCAGGTCCTGAATAAATCGGATGGGGTCGCCATAAGGGTCCTCCAGCTCGTTCTTGAAACGAGCCATAACCGTCTCGGCTATGATCCCCTGCTCGGCTGCATGGCGCGCCATACGGCCCTGTGCGGCCGAGATAGTGCCGTCATTGACCGCAGCGTCCAGCAAAATGAACAACTTAGCCTCTTCCTCGACCGACTGTGCGTGGGCTTCAGGCGTGTCCTGAGATCGCAGGAAGGCTACTTTGTCGGTCAGGCGGCTGATCTGTTCCTCTACCAGCTTCTGATCCTCTGCGCGCAGCTCGTTGGCCAAAGCGGTCTGAATACGGGCGAGTCCGTCGCCAGTCCGCTGGTTGTACATATCCTTCAGGATACCTTGGGCCTCCGGTGGCGCTTCCGAGATTACGCCTTTCTGCATCTCTTCCATCGCCGCACGGAACGCCTCGGGGTTTGTTCCGGCCTGAGCCTCCACACGGGCCGCGTTCTCGTCCAGATCGATCTCGGAGCGGATAGCATAACTCCTGAGTGCTGCATTGTTGTAGGCACGCCCGTAGGCCGTCAAGGTAGACTTGAACTCGGGCGTACCCGTCGTGGCAGCGCCAGCCTCAGCCCCGCTCTTGATCAGGTTCCGCTCAACGATCGGCGCCAGCGTATTGAACCCGGTACGGGAGAAAGACGCCAGCGAATTAGCCAGCGCGCTCGCAGCCTCCGAAGCGCCGGACGACGTGGACCGGGCCGCTACGTCAATCAGCGTCGGTCGTTGCAAATCACGGTATCGTGTCGCCATTAAAAGATAGCTCCGACACCTGGCGCTATTGTCTTACCGAGTCCAGCAACGGTATCCAGCAACGTCGCGGCCGATTGAGCCCTGCCGGCGAACCGGGCAGCGCGGCCTTGCGCCCGCAAGGATCGCTGGCGTTGCTTGGAAGTAGAACTGTCGATCGCGAGATCACGATTAGCTTCAGCAATATCCAGCCTGGCAATCGCGGCTGGCGATCCTTGGTTGAAGGCAACTCCGGTAGCCCCGGCAGCCGCCTGTTGCGAAGATATCGCTCGAAGCAGGTCTTTCTTGCGCTGAATCTCCCGCTCGCGCGCCGCATCACCTTCTGCGTTTGCGTCGATAACGGATTGGGCTTCGGCATGTCTACCTGCCGCTCGTTGAGCACTGGCCGAAGCAACGCCAGCAGCAGCCGAAGCAGCAGCCGCAGCCGTGATAACAATGCCAGCCCCCAGCGAACCGCCGCCGATAGCCGTTACGATAGGAACTGCGACAGCCATTAGGTACTCTCCATATCCACTACGATCGACAAGATATTCATCGGCAGCGGATCAACTTGTGTAAATGTAATAGTTTTGTCTTCTTGTTCATCCCAGTTGGTCGTCTCTTCAATCTGGTGGTTCCCACTGTACGGTGTCGGGTTTGCATCGTCGAAGTCGTCTATATCGTAGTACCGATCAGGCAACTCCCGACCGTTGACCAGCAACCCCAATGTGTTATTCACCTTGGCCCTGATCTTGACAATGCGCCGCTTGCTCAGGAAGTTAGCGCCAGTCGGAGTCATGGTGTTCAAAGGCATCGGCGTAACTGTCGGGTTGAAATCTAGCCCCACCTGGATAGCAGAAGCAGCATACTCCGGTTCGGAAGGCGTAACCGTACCACCAGTCTGATCGTGCAACACCAGATGCTGCGGGTTCAGCCGCACCCGACATACTTCTCCGTTCAGATGAACTACATTATCGGTCACCATACCGTTTACGTTCACCCCGGCGTCCACGTACATACCCGCGTCGGTCTGTTCCAGAAACAGTACATCCGTACCGTTGATTGTCCGCTTTACCGCGAAATAAACCTCTTCGACTGTAGTTTCTACCGCCTTGAACAACCCGGCCGTAGACCAGCTTGTCCACGCCCGGACTTCTGCCTCTTTACGAATATTCAATACCGCAACGGTACCATCGGCATTCACCGCGTACACCAGATTGATCTCGTCCGTTGACGAACCCTGCCAGGCAGCCAAGTCAACCACGCCGTTTATTAAATGAGGCGCAAGGCTGGAAAGCCCCAGCGAGTCGTAAGCATCTTCTTCGAAGTTATACTTGAAGTCGCGGATAGACTTGCCGAGCCGCTGAACATAAATGGTGGCCCCGTCAATACCCACCGGCCTTATCTTCTTGGCGCCGAACTCCGTCTGTGCCAAAGGCGCATCGGCTGGCGTAATCGCGTTGCCTTTGTCTTTGAAGTACCGAAACTCGCCGCCTGACGTAAACAGTTGCAACGTCCGCCCTGAGTACAGCCCGTTGATTGCGTTCAACTGCTGCCCGTTCAGAGTTATGAAGATCGGGTCCGCATCCAGTTGCTCCAGCAGCTCGAAAGTGAACGGATCATTGACCGTGCTGCCGAACAGAGACTGGAGCCGACTGCGCGTCCCACCGAAGTAGAACCGTCCTTCAAAAAACGTGACTGTCCGCGGGTACCCGCGAACTGCGCTCCACACATCCTCAGACCGCGGCACGCCTGCCTGCGACTGGGTTACAGTCGGCGATATGGCCGAAGTAGACACTACCGTACCTATAATAGCGGTCATCAAACCTTCGTAGGTATCCGCGCTGGCATCGGCGAATGTGACAGTATATTCGCGAGCCGCGGTACGCGCGCACGATACGCCAGTGAACCCCGGCACCGTGTACAACTTCTGCACTTCTCGTGCGATGTTGTTCGCCGTGGTGGTCTGATCAAACGCGCCGGTATCCCCTGCGTAAGATATCAATCCTGTCCTGGCGCCGTCCAGCTCGAGCTGGAAGGTATCCCCTTGTGTCCAGTTCGAATCGAAGGTAATGACCTGAATCTCAGAAGTAGGTGTCGGGCTCAGGTCGTCTCCGTAATCGTACTGCGGAAGCGACTCGAACACCACTTCGCCAGTTTGTAAGTCTTCTCCGGCAAACTCGTCTACGACGTATCGAGGCGGGTAATCCTCGTGGACAATAAACAGTGAGTCCGCGCCGACCACCGCATCGATGTCGGGAATGTCCGCCGAGACGTAAGGGACCGGAAACGTGCCGCTGTCGGGAACAACGCCGTTCAGGAACACAGTTGCCGACCGGTCCGTTATCGCTACCAAGTACCGAGTCTCGGTGGTAAGTTCAAACGACAGCAACTTTACTTCTGAAATCGTACCAGTATCAGACCATAAGTTGAACTCAGACAAAGACACTGTGTTAGTGCTCATTGTCGTTCCGCCTATTTTAACCAGCCGCCAATAACGAGCTGTCGTTGGCGACGGTGAGCCCTCCACCGAAAACGAAGTTCTGCGATACGTTCTCGACGTAGTATCAACCATCGGCAAAGGATCGCCGAAATCCACCCACACCGCGTCGTCTTGAGATACTTGTACTCGGAACTCGGTACTTGAACTGCCGGTAGCAACGAAGTCTTTTACATCAACATGCGATACGGCCGTGGCGGCGCCCAAGTCGTATCGTATGACCACGTAAGGGTCGATCGTGTTGATATCGGTTGTGGTGGTTACCAGCGTCGTCGAATCTTCGTCGTAGCCGTTCGCAGCGGTACCCCCGTTGGGTGCCGTAGCCGAACTGGGCGTGATCAGTTCCAGAACGTTCGGGAGCTGCGTCAGGTATTTTAATCCGGGCCGGCGCACAACGCCGCCAAGGTGGTGCACTATGACGTTGTTGCCTACCAACATTCCGAAATTATAGGCGTCCGCGTCTACCCGGCCTCCGGCTCTCGGATCGAGAACCCCGGAAAGAAAGGATGACTGTACTGTAGCCGTTCTCACTTAATAGCGCACATCGGTATAGGGTGAGTCGAATACGGGCTTCGCCGGTCGTCCCTGCGCATCCGCGTACATGGCGATACCTTTTTGCATATTGTACTTCTGAGTCATAATCTGCACAGCGTTGTCGCTTTCCGTGATCGCTTTGATCATGTCCTTTGCCAGTGCATATACGATCAGTTTGGTGAAGTACGCCGGGCAATCGGTTACTTCCGGCTTGAACATATAGTCCAGCTCAATGGACGTACGGTCCGAGTACAGATGGTCCGCATAAATCTCGTATTGAAGATCGGGCGGGTATACACCGATCGGCAATAGCATGTCCGATGGGAGCTGATAAGCGTAAGACCACTGATTCAACGGCGCAGCAACCAACCGGCTAAGAGCCTTCTTGGTACAAGCGAACCGCCAGCGGTTTGACTGAAGTTCGTTTTCGTAGATGATCTCGAATAGATTCGACCCGACTGTGGCGCCATAGCGATTATCGCTCAACGACGTAAGCGGCTTCTCACCACACAGGATCAAAGCGTCGCTGATCAAGTCTATTTTACTGTTTGTTACGATTGCCATGTTAAACTCTTATGAGCCAGCCGGGGCTTACGCCCACCATGCCCAGCGGTTTGATTTCCGCGAACGTGAAAACTTTCTCGAACAATTCTTGCCACTCTGCGATCGGCCGTTTGGATATGTGCAGATCACCCAGATTCTTGAACCGATGCGGCCGTTCACTCGCCGTGAGGAAAACGGTCTTCTTGGCAACGCGCCGGAACTCAAGCAGCGCCGGCTCCACGTCCTCCGGAACCAGATGTTCCAGTACGTCCAGGCACATCACTGTATCCCATGAATGCGTTGCGAACGGCAGATCAGTAGCCACGCCGACCATGATGTTGTTCTTGCCTGCCAGATACTCCACCGGCTCGATCCCTACTACTGGGTCGTGCCCGGCTGCGCGCGCCAGCATGACACCCTCACCGCGGCCAGCGCCCACATCGAGTAGAGAGCCCGGCTCCAACGCTGCAAGAACTTCAGCGGCTTTGCGCTTGCGCTTATCTCCCATACCGTAGCGCGGGCTTTTATAGGCTTCACGGTATCTTCCTATTTCATTTTCGCGTGAATAGCTCACGGAGCCCCCAGACAGTCTCGTGTGTACCCGGACATAGAGAACACCTTGCCTTTCCAAACGGTGTCCGACAGTTCTTTGAATTTTTCGCGGTACTTCTGAATCGATCGGTGCTGCTGTTCGGCTGCATCCCCGATGCGCCGGCACTTACCGAACTTCATAAAAGCCTTCTGAAATCGATCCGTCTCCGCCTGGTTGAAGTACCCGCTACCGTTCATGGGGCAACCGGCCAAGATGATAGGCTCATACCCCAGCTTCAATCCAATCTGTATTGCTTTACCGGCAGAGCTGGCGCCGGTAATTACATCGCCACCGTGCCAGTCTGTAACGCTTGGGTAGTCGTCCCTTGGCGCTTCGTTCAATCTATGCCAGCTTGCGTGTACCGCTATCGGCTGCTCCCAATTCGGGAACTTCTCCCGCCGGTACTCCACGAAGGCTTCAGCCTTCACGGTATGCCCGGCCAGCATGTGCTGAATGTTCTCAACACCGCCACACGCTTCGTTGATGGTGATCGTGTCAGCGTCCGGGTACAGCTCTCTGGCGGCAGCTATATCCTCGAACACACACGGCGCACTCCCTGCGACGATCAATGCTTTCATATTAGTTTGGTGTTAGTACAAAATCCACCGTTAAAGCAGACCTTACTTTCAATTGAAGATTGCTGGAGTTACGATTAGTACCCGGCCTCCAACGAGCCCAAGTAGCAGCACCATCAGCCTCTGCTCGAATAACATCTCTTTGCAACACACAATTCGATGAACCGCGAGGCGTTACCTCAGTCCCGGCACGCCATTTGGCCCATACGCCATCACCGTCGCATTCCTGTTGTTTGATTGCGACGAAGTACTTATTGCTAAGTACATCCGCCACAGTTCGCCACGATGATGGAAGCCCCGTCAAATCCCATGATGCGCATAAACCTGTCGATACAGACACATTGATTAGCGAAAGCGGGTTATCGACTTCTGTTAACTCGACCGGTGACTGACTTATGATGTCGTCTGTAGGTACCGTCGCACTGCACTCACCGTCGGCGGATATGCCTACTCCGCCATACCACGGCGCCACAGCATCTACAGCCGTGATACAAGCCGCTACCGTGTCTCCGGTGCAGTCCGGCATAGTCCATGTGTCAATCACGTAGACCGTTACGTCGAATGCACTGGCCAGCAGTCCGGGGTCTTGACATATATTGTCCAGAGTAACGCCCGACTCGTTCTCTACTGTCGGCGTACCGGAAAGCGTGCCGTCAACAGCTAACGATACGCCAGTGGGCCACGCTCCTGCCCTCGTAATGTACGTCAGCGGCTGAGAATCTGCGTCCCCGCAATAGCCGGACAAGCTAACGCCGGACAACGCCACATTGATATCCCATATCAATATATCCGGCAGCCCTTCCAGTGTCGGCGCCGAATTGAACAGGTACAGCTTGTCATAGGTCGTAAAACAATCGCCCGGTGTCGTGGTCAACCCGTTCGCTGCCGATACGTCCTGGATGCAGTAATCGATGGTAGTCAGCGACGCCCCGCAATTGGTGGCCGGATAGCTGAAATCGCCATCAACGTCCCAGGTTACAGGAGAATCTGTACCGGCATCGCATACTGCGGTCGTTGCGCCCTCGATCACGTCTCCGGTAGCTGCGTCAGGGTCAAAGTAATCGTTACCCGTAACGGTGATATTGGCCTGCACAGAGTTTGAGTTGATTTCCAGCGTCAATGAAGTTGCTGTCTTGTTGAACACCAGAAGATCGGTCAGATCGGCAAAGCCTGCCGATACATCGACCAGCATACCGACCTCGAAGTCGCTGGTGTCCGTCATGCCCGTGATAACGGCAGTCGAGCCGTCCGTGTCGCCAGTGGCGTCGGTCGGGTTAACCAGGAACGAGGTAGAGGCAACCGAAGTCAGGGCAGTCAGCGTCTTGCCACTGTTGGCGCTTCGGTCCTTGTCACTCTGACTTGAATCGACAGCACTATCGCCGCCCGCATTGTTCAGGCAGAAATGATAGTCGAGTCGTGGAATGTTCCCGGTTGCCGTTATGTTAATCGTATCGGCCGTGCCTGTATTGGCATCACTGCCGCTTGAAAGGGCAGCGGTCCCGCCATCGTTCTGGCCCGCTTTTATTTGTGTGCAAGTTGGCACGCCGTCTGCCGGAGCAACCCCCACGCCATAGGCTGTAGACGCAGCACTCGCCGTGTAGTTACAAGAAACCCCATTCGTTGTGGCCGAACAGGATGGAGCGCTCGTAAACGACGGAACAGCAGCCACTTCCGAGATCGCCATGCAATAAAAGGCCACGTCGTCCGTCGCTTGTGTAGCGGAACAGGTGAAATCGCTGGTCCCCGGCGTTGTCTGACGAGCGGCACCGTACACAAAAGAGCCGAAATCGTGATTATCCAACTCCGTCATGTTGGCGTTCCATGCCGGAACACCCGACGTACCCGCACCCCAATAGGACACGCCCAGCGTTATCGCTGTACGTCCACTGTATTGCAAGGTTACGGACGGATCAGCTTGATTCTCGCTAAGTCCATCGGTGTCAATGACCTCGGTATCCGTGCTCGCCTGTATTGTTACGCAGACAAACGAATAATCCGGCGCTGGATTTGCCGAGACGAAATTAACGGTAACGGTCTGATCCCCGGTCGGCAGGGACGATCCCGCAAACCACCCCTCGACAGTACCGGGTTCGGTCGCTGTGTCAGAGTATGCGGAACCGGCGCGGGACAATGATGTCGCGCCGAACGAGACAGAATCAATGTCGCTCGATGCCTGCGGGTCTGTTGCGGTTATGAGTATCGCAACCCCTTCCGGCGTGCCTGTATTGGTGCAGTTAAACGTCCACGGGTCTGTAGTGTCGGTGCGAATCGACTCGGTGACTTCGCTAAACGTGACCTGCGCAACCGCCTGTACCGTCGATAACAGAGCTAAAAGTAATGCCGTTAACTTCTTCACAGCACCGCTCCCATGTTAGGCGTTGCATCGCTGCCACGGTAGATACCCTCGCCGCCGGAGCAAGTCACACCGGAGTTAAGTGTTATTGTATCGGTCGTCAGATTGTAACCAACGACTTCGCGTGTCGCCCCGCAGAGCGTGATCGTGTCGCCATCCACGAAATCAGCCCAATCCGGAAACGATCCGTTGTTATCGTCATCGCGGAACCAACCCGCCTGATCGGCTGGCAATTCGATGACAGTATCGTTGCTCTGTGCACCGACTACCGTGGTCAACGGGCTGCCAGTACCAAGGGCCTCGACTGCCTGCGGCAAGAAGTTAGCCCGTGCCTGCGATAAAGCCGTTGCAGGAACAGTTGAAGTCGGCAATGTCGTGCTGACGAAATTCGGATTTACTACCGTGATGTTGGAAAAGTTTCCCGATTCGTTCGCCTCGAACCATAAAATATTGTTCGTAACATCGCCGCTGCCGCAAGTATCATTGACATCAACGGTCTTGTTGGCGTCGATAATAACGCCATCGACAAACAGGCTTTGACGCCAGTTCCCTCGCGCCCCGCCCTGCGTAGAACAGTAGTTAAACTGGATGACATCACCACCTTGGATGTTGGTCAGAATGACATTCTTGATCCATAACCTGCCGGCAGAACTGCCGCCGTTGTCGTTCCTGAATATATATTCATCGCTAGACCCGAAGACCGTCTCATGATCAATGAAGATATCACCAAAAGCCGACTGATTCCCGCCGCCGGAAGCAATAGAGTACACAGAACCGCCAGCTTTGTGATCCAGAACAATTGTGCGCGAAATGGAAAGATCAAAACCGTTAAGTTTCGCCGCTTGTGTTGGGGCATCTACTGCTCTGTGCGTCCGGTTAATTAAAACACCGCGCCAGGCATAGTTGGTGCTGATTCCACCGTCTTTGCTGTTAACCGAACCGGCGCGATTACCTACGCCAATCGTCCCGGTCCAGCCGAATGCGTGTACCCAGTCGTTAGTAAATAAAACATTCTCGAAACGAAAGTTGTCGTCCTGAAAAAACTGATACAAGCTGTGCCCGCCCTCGGATACGCGGGTATTGACCAGCAAGAATCCATTTATACCGTCGCGCGGAAAGACACAGTTACCACCGTCACCGTTACTGCCGTCATCTGCCGAGCCGCATCCCTGGATATCGGCGTCGGCAATTATGGTGTTATCTCCACCGGCCTTAATGTCTACCGCAATGTTTCCGGCCTTCGTGGTCTTGCCACGAAAGATATTGTTGGCGGTATTGATGACGACTATGTTGTTTCCGCTCGATGGAGCGCCTTGCGTGTACGGGTTAGTGCCCTGAAGATGGATGCCGGCACCTATATCCCATCCGGTATGGTTATACGTCAGATGAAGCCCGCCGCCGCTCTTGGTCCACACAGGCGCATGCCCGGCGTCGGCCTGAATCACAATCTCATTGCCGGAAGTGCAGTTACGGGTCGTGACTACACCCTCGTTATAACTACCACCGCCGCCAGTGACATTCCGCACCAGAATCGTGTCACCGCAAACGGCAGCATTCGCAGCCGCCTGGATCGTTGTGAAATCTGCCCCGCCATCGCCGTCGACTGTAATGCCAACCGGAGCTGCTGATATCACAATACTGAAATCAAGGCTCGTTACTGCCGCCGTCGTGCCGTCTTCGCAATCGGCAGAACAGCCCGTAGTCGTTCCGGCACTGGTGCCGGTCGTGAACACGATATTGGGCGAGGACAGGGATACGCCGGTCGGCAGGGCCGTGTCACAGACAAGATTACTGAGCGTAACAGGCGCCGATTCCGGGTCGATGCAGTCCTGTCTCAGGTCGTAATTGACCGCCACGCCTTCGGTCGCTGTAGGGCTTGGCGTGTCAATCCAGATCGCCTGATCGTCTCCTGCGGTTTTGTCGCCGGCACGGTATTCGGTGTCGACCGTGCCGTCCGCGTTAATCAGCGCCGGAACGGTCGGTCCGGCTATTGCTGAAAACGAAAAAAGGCCGGCCCCCCATAAGAGGGCCAGCCTGCCTTGCTTTTTCCAATCGAATCGCATAGCGATTAGTCGGAATCGATCGTTGCTTGACCAGCGAAGTTGGATACGTCGATATTGGTGCCATTATTCGTCAGAACGACGCCAATGCCAGATACCGCGTTACCAACAGCGATAATCACATCGCCTACTTTCAACTTGTCAATGTCGAGCAGAAAGTAATCTGCCCCGTCGATCGTAGCCAGCGCATCGCCGTCCACGTACATCCAAAGCGAGTTTCCAGAGCCTTGGGGGCCGATTCGACGAACCGGGTTACTGAGTTCATATGCCATTTTGATTTCCTCAAAAAATTTGAAAAACGAGAAGTAAAAAGTCGGACGACGGTTTTACCCGCCGCCCGAAAAATTAAGCCTCGTAGCTCTGTACTTCAACCACGCCGAGCGGATCGATAACCGTCGAGCCGGCTTTAACAACCGCCTGCGACAGGAACGACAGCCGTTCGCCAACCCAGTCAACGTACGTCTTCGGCTCGATGCCGACTGCCAGGCCGACCGCAGACTTGTCGAATGCGAAGCAGAGACGAATGTTGCTGGAGCCAGTCGGCAGGCCGCCTTCCGAACGATCCTCGATCACCATCCACTTGAAGCCGAACGCCACTTTCTCGTCCAGGTTCGCGTCGACCAGTGCGCGGAACGTCTGATAGTCAGCCGACGTAACCGTGGTCTCCGACAGCGCGCCTTCCAGACCGGCAGCGTTCACCAGAATGGTATGCTCGCCACCATTGGCCTGCTGCGCCATCAGGTAACGCTTGGCGCGAAGCAGCTTGGTTGCGTTGATCAGACTGTCCGTACCGCCAAGGTCTTCGTCAACCGTACCAGCAATGCCGGAGGCTGCGTCGAGCGCGTCGATAATGAGCTGGTCTTCGGCACGGCCAATGGCCTTACCGTTTGCTTTCGCCAGTTCAGCACGTTCGTCAACCGTGGTTTCCGCCTGGTCGAACAGATCGGTGTAGTCACCGACCCTCCAGTTGGTCAGGGTAGCCGGCTTCTTAGCATGGCTGTAGTCCTGCGGAGTGATCAGTTCAGACGACGTGTGCTGCGTGGCAAGACCTGCTCCCATCGTACGGAAGTCGTAGGTCTGACCGGTAACACCCGATTTCACGCGAACGCGATTACGGATGTAAGCAGCGCCTTGATACGCCTGTTTTACCTCGTTGTCATACGAGATGATTGCGGCATTGGTATTCGTACTGAATACACCGCCGAGATTGATAGACATAGTAATGTCTCCTGTAATTTACGGATTAAATTTAACCAATGTTGCCTTTCACAACATGAGCTAGATCGTGGTCCCGTATTACCGGCACTATCAAGCTTCGAATCGTCTCGTGACTCTTCCGATCAGTTCCGTACCGGCTGCAAAGCAGGTCCCGATACTTCTCTGATAAAACTGTTCATTAACTTAGCCTGCCCGTAAGCAGGCCAAGGTGATGAACAACTAGGCAGCTTTCTGTGCTGCCGCGTACTCCATCCACCGCTTTTCAATGTCCATCCGGTACTTCGGATCGATATCGTAAAGCCGTTCGCCTTTATCGTTCTTCTTGTTCTGAGCTGCAAGAATCGCCTCTCTGCCGGTATCAACCGCGGAAGTTACATCCTCGCCCGGTTTCGGCATAGCCACTTGCCGTGTCTTGGCGATCACAGCTTCGAACGCCTTGAACACTTCAGCCGCGTTACTCTGGGTCAGTGCTTTCGAGAAAGCCGAATACTCGTCCGTAGACAGGTTCGACTTAACCCATTGCGTTGCCGAAGAGATTCGGGCGTCTGCGTTCTCGCCGACCTGCTTCTTGATCTCGCCCATGTCCGGCGCCAGCGATGCTTCGTACTTCGCCAGCATTCCGATCACCTGGTCGTAACCCTTCTGGGACAGGTTGCTTTCTTTGGCCCACTTGTTGAGTCCTTGGAACAACTCGTGTTCCGTGTCGAACTCTACTTGGATGCCCTCAGGCGGGTTGATCTTGTACACGCCATCTTTCGGAGCGCCTTCGAACGCGCCGAACCTCTTCTCGAGTTCCGTGTACGCGCGAGCTTGTTCGTCTACCGTCTTGTACTTATCCGCCTTGAACCAGTCAGGCGCATCGCCCGAACCGCCAACGCCTTCAGACAAGAACCATTTCGGCGCTTCTGCCGGCTCGCCGGGTTTGACGCCATCCACCAACGAAGCCGGTGTTCCTTTGACGACCGGCGCTGCTGGCGCGGCTGCCGGTGTTTCCGTTACTGCTTCAGGGGCTGCGGGTACCGCTTCCGCGGCCGCAGGTGTCTCTGCTACTACTTCAGTCACTTTCTCTCTCCACTATGCGCTTGCGCGCGAAACTTTTATGCTTGTGTATTCTGTGCGCCAATCCGTGCCTGGTCGTAGGTATCGGACAACTTCGTTCGGTCCGTGCCGGTGAAGCCGCCACCGCCAGAAACCAGACCCGCGGAGTTCTGACCTATCACCGTAACCAGCGGAGTCGGTACAAGAACGCCGCTTTCCGCATCGAACAGGTTGTTGTTGCTGCCCGCCATGCGCACCGAATACTGACTGGCGGTGTCTTCGAACTGGATGCTGAACCCGTTGATAAACTCTACTTTGCGGGCGTAGGTAACCCCGAGTACCGTGTACTGGGTATTATGGTCGTAAGCGTCCTGCATCCATATGTAGTCTTCGCTGGCCAGCAAGTCCATAACGTCTTTACGGAATTGGTTTGTATCTAGTTCGTAAAGAGTCCCGCTGACAAAAGTTAAATCCGCCTGCGGTATCGTTATGACTTTAGTGGCGGGGTCTAATGCGAGGGCCATCGATATCTTCCGCCGTCGTTGATCCTGAGTTTACTCGAACATTCAATTCTTTAACGCGTTGTGCTTGAAACACGTTGAACTCGTCACGCATGGTGGAATACATACCGATCAAGCGACGCATCTGCTCGTGCGTCATCTCCATCTGCTGCTTCAATACCTGAATCTCAGTCAGCAAGCCTTGGACGGTGGCCTTCTCTCCCATCGTCAACCTTGCCGCGCTGATGGTTTTCATCTCGCCGCGAAGCTCGTCGAGTGTCTTTAGGTCTTCGTCGTCAACGTAGTCCAGCTCTTTCCCTGTGGTTGCGCCTATCATAAGTTATTCATCCGGTTGTAGTACGACATTTGTGGTGTTACCTGCCGTGATATTCACGGTATAAGCAATATCGGCGTCCTTGTAAAACGGGCTGGATGTGTTCTTCTTTCGCGCCCATCCTTTCAAATCCTGTGCTATCCCCCAGGTTTTCGACGACGATATATTGCCCGAAGCGTCCGTGAGCCCGTACAGCGGAACCAGAGATACCACCGGCGTTCCGGTTGCAGTTCCGGCTATCCCTGACGGCACTGTGTAAGTGAATACCGTTGTCGAGGATACCGTGACCTGTGCGACCTTGTTGTACCCATCCGGTTGCGCGCCGCGAATCACCACGTAATCGTTCGTCGCCAGCTTGTGCGGAGCCGTCATTGTACAAGTGGCGGTCCCTGCCGACTGGGTAAGAGACGTAACCGCCGCCTCGAACATTTCGCCGCCCGTTGCGGTAGCTGCCGTTTCGACAAACACCCTGGCGTTCTGGATGTTGTTCTTGTTTCGATCCTTGACGTTCACCGATGTCGTGACCGGATCGATAACGACCGTGACCGTACAGCCTGCCCTGTCATCAATCGTGAACCCTGAACCGTCGTGTGTGCAGCCAATCAGGTTCAGTGTTACGTTTCCGGACGTTCTTAGAAACTTGAACACCGAAGCGTCATTGTCATTGGACGAACTAAAGCCAGTGAAGTCCGCGCCACGCATCGTGATTGTGGTCGGTGAGCTTGTGCCAAAGGTTATCGCATGATGCGCGTTTGTACCCTTGGAAAACTCCATGTTGTCCAGCTTGCCATCTGCGTCTGTTGCAACGTCCCACACCAGAGCGGACAAGTTGGTCCCGGCCCTGTTGGTCAGAATCTTCGTGCCATTCAGCGTTGAGCCTGGGGCTGTTATCACGCCTGAGCTACGCATGATGCAGTTGGTCAACGAGCTGGTCGAAAGCAGTGACATCAGGCCAGTGTTAACAAACTGGCAGTTGGTCACGGTAAATGTTCCGGCCGTGTGGTAAAATCGGCCTCTTGCTCGCGTTCCCAGCGCCTGAAACAGAATGTTGTCCCAGATGCAGGTGGTCGATGCGTTGATTATTTCAAAGCGGTTAAACGCATTCGATACCGAGTCGTTACTGACGTTGTTCGCGCCTGACGGACGAATGAAAATAACCCTGTTCGCATCACTGAAATAACAGGCCGTGCCTGACGTACCGATAGAGTGAAAGCCCTGCGTCTGGTACGCGCCTTTAAGAAGTTCCAGCAAACCCCATCGGCGGCTTACATCATTACCATAAGCCTCTGCACCTGCAAACGTGGCTGGCGTTCCTGAATCCCCAACCGTGTAGTCAATCCGGCAACGCCCATATCGAATAGCGTCCATCGCGATCGGGTTGCCCTTGGTCGGTCCTGACGTAGTGGGCAGAGTAGCAAGCACTCCAACCCATCTTTCGTTCGTGCCCGGCGATCCGGTTGTGTTATCCGCCGTAGCCGTATTCGGGTCTACCGTGTACGGAATCCACGAATCGAACGCCAGTGTCGTTTTACCGCCGACATAGAAATGGTAGTACGCAGAACTAGTGCTGCCTATTATCATTTGCAGGCCGCCGTTCGCTTTCGTATCCAGCGAACCGGCGGCATCATACTTCATAAACGCTATAACCGCGCCGTCAGTCGGGACTGTGAAGTTCCCGGCCACGCCATCAATGATGAAGCCCTTGGTGGCGTTCGTCCACGCGGCCTTACTGACACAACTGGTGCTCTGGATGAAAAAGTCGGTTTCAGGGTTTCCGAGACCGGCACCGCCCGTACCGATGGCCGTTACTGTGGTGGTTCCCCCAGTAACCCAAAAATCAGTAAGGTCGGTTGCATATACGGGTGCCGCCATTTCTCTTAGGTGTCACTGATTCGGTTAACCGACGCGACGCCTCCGTTGGTACCCATTACGCCCGTAGCTTCCGCCGTCTTGATCGGGGTCGCGCCGCCATCCCTGACTCGCAGGAAGTGCGTTCGATCCGAACTGTAAACATACGAGAAGTTCTCGGATGTTCCGGAAGTCACGAGGTCGAGGTAGGTCACGAACACGTTGTTACCAGAGGTCGCGTTGTTGCTGCTGAAATCCGTTGACGGGATGGTGAAGTCATCGGTGCCTGTGTCGAAAGCAGAATACCTGTGCAGGCTGTACAGGCCGTTGTCGCGCTGTATGCGAATGCCGCCTTTCGTACCCGCCGACGATGGAGTGTCAGAGGGAATGGCGTTAACAGATATGGTCGTTACACCAGCACTGTTATAGGTTGCGTTCAGCGCCATCTGCGTGTAGTTGATGTCGCCACCGTTGTCCTCGGTACACAACACATAGTCACCGGATATAAACCCGGATGCCGTGAATGTGACGTTGTTCGGCGGTGTGATGGCGGTGTTCGACAGGTCGAAGTACGTGTCCGCAGCAGCCGTATCAGCAGCTTGCAGACCCAGACCGTACGCACCGATCAGCGCGGAACCCGTAGACGCACCCACGAACGGTGTGGAGATGGTGCGCTCCAATACCGCCTGCGAGGTCGTATCGACATCGTGGAACCTGGCAACGTCCGCAGTCGCATTCCCGAAGAAAATGCGAGTGTTGTTTACCGGCGCAACGCCAGCCAATACCTGCACGTACATATTGCCCGTAGTGCCATCATCATCGACCGCGTAGAATATCAGGCGCCCTGCCGCGTTCTGTGCGGTTGGCGTACCTGATACGGTGCCGGCGAAGCCATTGGTCGTTGAGAAGGTTTCTGCGGTCGTTACAGTGCCAGATTCGACATCGACAATGATCGAGCCGGTGCCGGTGTTGTCATCGATGCCAACAATCCTGCCCTTCCAAGTCGGGGTTGCCGAGTCCTCGAAGATTTCCTCACCCAGAACCGCCGTACCGGACCCGCCCGTAAACACAACATTCGTGCCGTAGCAACCCACATCGTTCGTGGTGAAGTTGGTGCCGGTTTCGTTGTCGTACTGGTAGTGATGGGTAATACCGCGGAAACTCTCGCCGTTGAGTGAGTTCAGCGTATAAACAGAGCCATCCGCTTGCAGCAGCTTACCATACTGGTAGAAGGTGTTGATGCTGTTCGCGCCACGGTCCCATTCGGAATAGTATTCCTCTGTGCTTCCGTCGCCTGAAATGTCGATCAGGCGCAAACCTTCCGTATTGGTGATGTCGGCAATCGCGTTAATGGTAGCCCACGGAGTCGTGTTGTTCAGGTCAGCGGAATCGTTCAGGGCGAATACGTTGTTACCTTGGCCGGTGCCATTGATCTTGAACTCGGAGTAGGTGTTGCCATAGCGACGGGTCGTACCGATCAATCGCCTGCGGTCAATGTCTACGCCATTATCGCGAGTCTTAATCATAAAGCGATGCGAGATACCCTGCGCACTGTCGCCGTTCAGCGGGACTGCGATGTGGTGAACGTCACCAGTATCCCAGTCGTTATCCGTGCCGCCGTAGAGCGTAGCAGTAACAGTTGTCGCAGTATTCGCCGTGATAATGCCCTGGCTGCCATCAGTGATGTTCTTGATGGTGTAGCCAACGAACTGATCCACTGTTGCGCCGAGGGTGGAATCCGTCAGAACAGATGCGTCATTAGCACCAGTGTGCGTGCCCGCTTCCCAGCCGTAATTCCAGAAGTCATCCGAAAGGATCGCGCCGTTCTGGATAACTTGGATGTGGTTGGTCGGGCTACCGAAGTTGACGATACCGTCCCAGCGTTCCTCGGTTAACCCGGAACCCTGAATGATCGTACCGTCGTACAGATGCTCGATCGCCGTTGCGTCAACATTGAAACCGTTGACCAGCGTAATAATGTTGTCCGTCGAGCGATTCGACGGGTTTTGGTCAATGATGTCCAGCTCGTCATCACCGGTAAATTCCGCGTCATCGGCAAAGGCTTGCAGCCATCTGTGGAACTGAATGACTGTTGCATACGATGGCGAACCACCGGACAGCGTGTGGTCATCTCCAATATATCGGATATTGCCGGTTGCCCGATCAATGCTCCAGTCACCATCTACCATTGCCATTTGTAAAATCCCCTATCAGGAATAAGTTAAAGTTAATCGATCAGTCCATGCCGCGGCAAGCGACATATAGGACGGGTTGCCTGATTCCCTGGCACTGGTTTTTACGAAAGTCGTCTTATCGTAACGATTTATCTGCCAACTCGATCCGCCGTCAAGCCCACCATAAAAGTAGTAGGATGCGTCGGTATCGTCGAACTCGGTTATATTCAAAAAAGATGCGCCGCTGCCTAACGCAACGATCGCTTGCGCAACGCGCTCCGGCGTCCACTCATAAATAACTTGCGAAGTGCCGGCTTCCGCATCCACTTGCGATACCAGCGTGCTAAAACCAACACCGATGCGACGAGCAAGACCGCCCTCTTCTTCCCGGCTGGCCCCGCCCAGATTTTTCTGAGACGATCTACCGTCTACAAATTCTCTGCGAGTTGCAGGAGAAGCCATTTATACATCCATCCGTCGTTGCGCTAATTCAATCTGAATTTTCAACCTGGCGATGAACGCACGAAGCGCCTCGTCCGCCGCATACTGCTGGATAGGCGCGTCAGGCGGCGTACGCAGGTTCCATAAATCACGGTCCCAACGCTGCATTAGCTGCCGACCACGTTCATCGTCAACGAACAGTAGGTAGGGTTGTGCATCTTCTATCGCCTGACGTTCTTGGTCCTTTCGAGCTTGCGTCGCGCTAACGTCATCCAGCCAATCTACCTCTTCATCCATTCGGCATTACTCCCGCTTCCTGCGCTTGCTGTGCTAACTGCGCCGCTGCCTCGGCAGCCTGCTTCTGAATCTGCTCACGCTCGGCCTTGTTGTTCACCAAAGCTTGATCCAAACCGGTCTTGCGCGATAACCACTCACCGAACATATCAGACTTCAACTGAACCGGAATCGAACTTCCGTCCGGTGCTACCTGCATCATCATCCCGACTGTGCGCTCGAACGCCAGCAGGTCTTCTGCATCCTGCGATCGCGCAAACGGCGAAGTAAACTTCAAAGCAACCTCACGACCGTCCACCTTGAATTTCGGAATCAGCCCGCGGCGCTGGAGGATGTCCATGCCGCGCGCGACTACCTTGAACAGAAACTCGATCTGTATCCGTGAATACTCGCCGCCCATCGCCCACAAGCGGTTACGGTCCATGATAGACATCTCGGTCGCGCTCTTGACCGGACCCTCTGAAGGTTCCGGTCCAAGCATGGTGCGCCGAACGCGATCACGCAGATCGCGCATGATGGTATCCGTTATGCGGAAGTCACCACCGAACTCCATCACGCGAAGCGACGGATTCCGCTGATCGTTGCTGCCCACCGGCAAGATCGTGTTAGGCCGCAGCACCGCGGTATAGGGATTCAGCACGCCATCAGAAATCCCCGTCATCGGCGGAGCAACCTGCAACGCCGAATGCCGTAACACGAACTCCTGCATCCGATCCAGTGTACGTGCGTCGGACAATGCGAGCGTTACACGCCCGCGCCCGTAAATCTCCCCCGCCGCCTTGTTAGCCCTGGCCACGATATCGGGAGACGTTTTACCATAGTCGTAACGCCAGATTATTGTATTGGCCTCAGCCCATACAACCACCCCGTAGTAGTGCGCTGTCAATGGATCGTAAACAACACCCTGAATAATTTTTACCGGTTCATCCGGCTTGGCGTCGATCTTTTCCTGAAGCCCTTGTGGCAAATCAAACGTATCAAGACCAGAATACATCCGAACCAAGTTACGCCCCAGCGGCGCTCGCTCCATCCACGTCGTCTCAACCGTACCGTTCGGACCTTCCTCTAACTCGATTGCCGATAAAGGAATGGACGAAAACACAAAAGGGTTATCATCTGTCGGACCTTCGTCGAAACGCATGGCGCCAGTGCCGATCTGCAAGTCCAGCGCAACCTCGTTGGCCACTGTGCTGAAGTTGCTGTTATCCAAGAAATCGAAGAACGTCTCCGTGATTTCCTGCAAACCGGCGATCAGCTCCTTGGTGCGAAACTCTTTCGGAATGCTGCCGCCAGGCGCCGCTTTCATCCAGTATTGCCACGACGGAAACAACAAAGCCGCCATTGTGTTTGCTGCGGTGTAAGTCGCCTCCTGAAGCGTTGAATCGTACAGAATGTTATTCTTAAACGTGCCGGGCGTCTGCCAGTCGAAGGTCTCGCGCATCGGCAGTGCATACCGATAGCAGTCCTTGTACAGCCCGCGCCACATCTCTTTCCGTTGAGCGGCTTTCGCGCGGCGCTTGATCAGCGCCTCGCCATCCTCCAACGTCGGTGGAAGCTTAGTAATCAGCATTAGGGTATTCTAAAGCCTTCGCCGCGGCGCGAACCACGACCGGGACGACTTGCGGCACGCCCGCCGGATGGACCACCACTTCCACCAGACGTAGAACCGTTGCCGCCGGCAGCCGAAGGACGGAAAGCACGCACGCCGCGAGTCAAACGAAAAGCCATCTTCAGACGCCGGTTTTCCTCTTCGTCGATCTTCGCCAAATCTTCAATCTGACGCTCGCGAAACACCTTGACGGACGGGTCTTCCTGGGGAGCCGGTTGACTTCTTCGCACAATAGAATCCTCTTAAATCAGTCGCTGAAAAACGCGTTTCTTGACGGTTGTAGCGTCTTGCGTCAAACGCCCGGATTTCGGATCGGAACCGTACAGGCGCGCAGACTTATCAAGCGCAGCTTGCCGTTCCTGCCGTGCGCGAATCGAATTAAGCAGGTTTCTGAACCCGCCACCACCGCCACCACTATGCACGCTCGTTCCTCAAAAAATTATAAAGTTGAAAGGGTGTACGAACAAAAAAGCTGCACACCCCCAAAAACGCTTTCACCTGCTCAACACAAGTCAAAGGCCCGATGAAAAAAGGCTCGCGCCAAAATCCTTGCGGCACCATCCGCTGCACTTTCACCACAGTCGGATTCAAGTGCGCCATCAGCTCCCACGGCGGGCGTAAATAAACTTCCGGCGCAATAAGCTCCACGCCAGTATTAAACCGCAGCCAAGCGCCAGGCTGAATATACTTCCAGCACTCAACATGCCGAAAGCCGCTTTTCAGGAACCGCCAGAACGGCGAACGAGCTTCAACACGCGATTTCGGATCGAGTTCCATAAAGACGACCCATAGGTCAATACTGTGGTGATACGCGGTATCAACCAGCGACGGACCTTCTCGAATAATTCCTTTAGCCATCGAACGGCGACCATCCGAAACCTCCTACGGTTGCGTTAACCACTTGCGGTTGTATGGGCCCCTTGGGCATTCGCATCCCAACGGGAGAGTCGGCAACCGAATGCTCGCCGGCGTCCATCAGTGCGTACTCCAGTGCTTCGCAAACGTGAGACCATAAATTTTTATCAGGTACGTCCTTGAACTTCTCCGTACCGGATACCTTGATGCGCTTGTATTGAAATGCGCCGGCCAAGCCTTTGCGGATGTGCTTGCACTTAGGCGACACCAGTATGCCCGGTCCGCCGTTGACCATGCGAGTCAGCGGCCGATCCAGCGCGCCACGGCGCAAGCTGGGATCGTTACCGGATGCAGCAAGTGCCGGTATGCCGTTGTTCCGTAAAACCTGAAAGGCTGTACTGGAATCGGAGTCGGCACGACTGTCGCCTGAAGGGTCGCCGCGAAACACAAATTTAAGCGACTCGGTGTCGTTCTTGTTGACTCCGATCTCGCCGCGAATCTCGGCGCACTTCACTTTCAACTCGTTGGCCAGTTTAACTGCGTCGCCATCCTCGAACACGATCTCGTCGAGAACGTGCCAGCGGCCTTCCGGTATCCGTTGCGCGAACGCTGCGGCCGGCGTTAAACCAAAGTCCAGGCCAACGTAAATGGGAATGCCCAGCATCGGCTTCAAAATAGCCTTGGCGCGATGTACCGATTCCTGGTAGTCCGAATGTACCGGCTTGCCGTCTATCGACAGGCCGATCTCGTTGGCCAAGTTGACCTTGATCCAGTCGTCCTTGTGGCCGGCGATCTGTCGATGGTAGTAGTCCTTGCGCAGAACGATCAGATTCTCGGCTTCGGGGTTGACCCGCCAGTAAGTGCCGTTCTCCGAGCGCGCCGCCTCCGGGTGATCCGCCTCGCAAGGCATTACTGCACCGGGCTGGGTGAAGAACTCGTAGTCAGGCATCTTACCTTCGAGCCAGTCCTGCTCCCACTGAACCAGCCAGTGATCCTCGTCCCATGCGTTAGTATCGGCGATCCAGCCAACCCACGAAGAAAATCCGGGAGTCGGGTAACGATCGATACGACCCATTACCATGTCGGGAACCGCTTTAGGCAGCTCCTTGACCTCGTTCAGCCAGGCGAAGGTGTATTGGGTACCGCGAAGCTTACGCACATCGTCCGGACGGTCCAGTGCCAGGAAGTCGATCTCGGCCTCAACGCGGGTACCGTCGGGCAGATCGAAATCGAACTTGAACATGGGCGGGTGCCCGTTGATCAGTCGACCCATTACCGGCGATACACACTCCTTGAACTCGCGGATGGTGGTAGTCTGCAAATCAGGATAAGTGTTCCGAATAGCGGCTACACGAGACTGCCTGACGCCAGCGGCGTTGGGGCGCTGCTCGCACAGCAGCTTGATGATCTTGAATACAACCGCTTTGGTTTTACCCGAACCCAGCGGCCCGCGAATGATCTGTACGTCCTTGGTGCTCTGCCCTAGCGCTTGCAGGGTCGCACCCTGCGGGCGATACCGGACCGTGCTGCCGGATACTTTCGCCATCAGTGCAGAACCGCGGGCGTGTCGTCGGTGTAGTCCCCGGCCGGATCAGCTACATCAACCACTTCCCCCGTCTCCAAGTTCTTCACTTTCAACACCCGCAGCTCGACCAGCACTTCAGCAACCCCGCCAAGCCGCATCCGGATAAAAGACCCGTACCGGTCACCGTTGAGCAAATCCATTGTGATGACACAGATGTCCTTCTCTTCCGAGATATTATCCACCGTCGATCACATCGGCGGAGCCTTCCACACGGCCGGAGTAGTCAATGTCGATGTTAACCTGCACCTTCTGGCCCTCGTCCTGTCCAACCCCGATCGCCTTGCCTTGCAGCTCCAGCGCCCGGATATACGCCCCTACGTTCACTTCTTCGTGTCCGGTGGGCACGCCCTTGTACAAAATAGCCTTGGGGTTAAGCGCAATCTCTTTAGCCTTCTCGGCGTCGGACAATATCTTGTCCTTGTTGACCACCAGCGACTCCACTTTCTCGGCCTGCATCAGCTTGAAAGCTTTTACGAAGTCGGGGTGACAGCGCCAGCGATACAAGGTCGTACGCTCACAAGGATAGCCGGCCAGCTTCATCACGCGCTCGGCATGCGCGTAAGAATCGCACTCGAGTAATGCCCGTGCATAAAACCGTTGGGTAGGTTTTAACTTGCGTTCTGCAACGACTAAAGCAGGCTCCCGCTTGCTTTTCTTACTGGCAACAGGGGATTTCGCTTTTAACGGCAACCCCGGCGGTTCGGGTTTTACCCGTACCGCTTCAACCAAAGGCAGCACATCGTCCAGAAAGTCGCTCATCCCACCGATATCAGCATGGAGCCGGTCTTCTTGCCCTTAGAAGCCAGAGCCATCAGCTCTTGGTTAACCTCGTTGGCAGACGGCCCGTGGCGCATGTCGATGGCCGCCATCACGGCCTGATACAAGTCGGCGTACTCCATCTCAGCACCGGCCGCATTCGCGCCGTGCTTCGCCACCACCCGTTCCCGCAGAAACATCATGATGTCGCGGTAGGTCTTCCAGTCGCGCCGGCAGGCCGCTTTGACCGCTTGGCGCCGGACGTTGTACATGTCCATCTGGCCGATATCGAGAGTTTTCTTGACAGCGAAGGGCGATTGCGGCTGGAGCTGGTATATCTCCACACCGTCCTGCGTCTCGACGTGCCGGTAGTCACCGGACTTGCAGAAGTCGTTATGACGTTTTAAGGTCTCAGGATTGGACTGAGCACGACGGAACCATACGTACTCGCCGTCGGTCCACCAAATCCGATCGACGCCATTCTGCCCACCGGATTGCATCACGGGAGCCCGTTTGGACAAACCGGTGGTCGGCGCTTCTATCTCCAGCCACGAGTCGTCGTCGAGCGTTATCTCGTCGTTCGGCAGAACGTCGTCCAGAAAGTCCGCCGAGCTTATACCGTTAACCTGCGAGTACATCGCTAATGGTTAGAGCGAACGCAATGAGCCAGTTTGTAATCTGCATAGTCGTGTCTTCCTAACTTACCGTGACTTCTGATCTCCATGATCCCGCCGTTCTGCCGGCACGCCTGGCGTCGAAGTTCATACTGTTCTCGAGCTTGGATCAGCCGATCGTCACTATCATACCGCTGCTGTTCCGTTAACGGCGAACAGGCCATTATCAGCAACAGCGGCAGCAGTTTGTGCATGATCGGTAAGAAACCCTGTTTTGAGTGAACTCGCCCCCTCAAGACGCTTGGCGACTCGAAGGGGCGAGCGTTTTATCGAGCAGACCTCGTAACACGCCGGCCGCGGAGGGCTGAGCGTTTAACCGGGGGACGGTATTACGATTTGATGGTCCGCACGTTTGCAGGAGATATCCCCCACAACTTGTATGGTGAAAAGTGTCCCCTGAACGAAATCAAGGTGTTACGATGATACGCTGTCGCGTATACCGGCGGCTTATACGTTGTAGCGTATGACGATCGTCTGCTTTTAAGAGCAGGCTATCCCGGATAAGCTGCGCTTAAAAGCGTGTGCGCGTGTAACGTTTAGACGTTAAGTGTTTGATTGACATCGATTTAATTTCAAAATTCGAATTTTGCGCGGGCAGGGGTAACGATATTCGCGGCATCCGCATTCCGAAAGCCCTTTTTCTGAGGCGCGCCAGCGAGACCCCTACCCCCCGTCTCAACGTCATACGGCCAGCCAGGCTGGCCGTGTCAACGTAACCTGGTCGCAGCGCCATGCTGTAGGCCGCATAAATGCTAGGCCATGTTGAGCATATCAGCGTGTCAATCAGACACATGTTAGGTTGACACCTTATAAGCGTATGACGGTGACGTACTGGCCGGGCTTATGGTCACAGGGTAGGACAGCGCGCCGTGTGCTTGTGTTGACATCCTTTCAACTGATCCGCGTCGCTGGCTTTCAACAGTCCCCCCACACATAGTGTGTGGGGGGACACTGTTGAGAACGCCATTTTGCCCTATTGCAACACTTGCAACAGTTGCAGCCGTGTTGCAAGTGTTGCAACCGTCATAAGCTTATAAGTTTCAATGATTTACGTTGCAACATGGGGTGTTGCAAACCAACACCCGCAACAGTGTTTTAACTTGTATATACAACCCCCTTATATTAGATGTTGCACATATAAGCCCGACTTGCCGATTTACCCTGGCGAATCAATAACTTACGTTGCAACACCATTTGCAACACTTGCACGTGAAACCATGTTGCAAGTGTTGCAAGCTATGTTTCAAGCATAAGTTATTGATATTCCAGGATATTTATTTTCATGTAAACCTATCTATTCCGGCTCGTGTTTACACGATAAAACCGGCTCTGAAAATAAATGGGGTTACTTTGACATTATTTTGGCTTAGGTATGCCGTTTTTGAGACGTTTTGCGCAAATTACGAAAAGTATCCGCTATCGGGGCTACCTAAAATCAATAGCTTGCGAGCGATATCAGGTATTTAATTGCTTCCCCTGAGAATGAGCGTATAACGGTAACCGTTCACTGACTGGAGCTAATGACAATGAACAAGCGCTACACAATGAAAGTACATAAAGGCGGCCAAACGTTAGTCTTGACGCTTGCAAATCACGAAGTCGCATGGACAACATACGGCAGCATGCCGAAAGCAGTTAGCTGTGATTTACCGGAAGCTGAGCGGCACGCGGTATTTAGTCACGCTGAAACCGCTATCGAAGCGGTTGAGAATTTTTTCAGCCTTTAATCGTTCACTGACGGGAGAGAAGCGATGAGATATGACAAACAAGTAGAAAACGTTTCTGCGGCTCTACAAACTTTACATCGATTCGCAATCAATCACAGTAATGACAGTGCTCTTAGTGTTTCTGTAATGAGATTGGCTGTTCAGTTTTATGAGCTACTCGGCGACAACTTCAACACAAGCGAGCTTGGTGGTGACTTCTATTTCGAGTTGATAGAACAATCTAGGCTAGATAAGAAATGATAAAAACGCTTGCAGTTACCAAAAGATAGGAGCTAATACCATGAACAACATTATTGAAAACTACCGGTCCGTTTCTAAGGAAATAGGCTGTATATGGCGCAATGATAAGTATGACATGGACCGACCGGCGGATATTGCCCGCTACGTGGCACGTATCCGTTATTCGTTTCCCGGCGGCTATTCGTTATACGCTATTACCGACGACGGTGGCACGCTTTGCGCGGACTGCTGCCGGTCCGAGTATTGGCAGATCGCGCATTCTAATCCCGGCGACGGTTGGCACGTTATCGCTCTTGATATCGAGACGGAATATCAAGACTTAAACGAGCCGGACTGTGATCCGGATTACGAACCGAATTATTGTTCGCACTGTAGTGAGCAAATAGGCTAATAAGGGTATTTTCGAGGGAGCTAATGACATGAATATCAAAACTGCCGAAGATATAGCCGCGCTGGCCGATAGCGCGTCAAGCGACTTGGCAGCGCGTCGCATTATCAACAAAGCGTATCGCGCACAAGATGAATCGCACTTATGGCCTATTCGCGGTCGGTTCAATGTGACCAACCGGGCGATTCGCCGCGTCAATGCGATTGAACGGCACAATGGCGCGATGCGGACACTCGAATATTGCTATGCAATCGAATCCGTGATGTCTGAAATTGTGAACAGCGATATTTAGGCGCCCGAAACACTGGCTCTGGCCAGTGTCTACCAGCCGCCTTAAGAGCTGGTACTGATGAGGAGCTAATACCATGACCACAATAAGCATGAACAGACCGGACGCAGAAGCAATTGAGCGAGAAGCACAATTGCCATTAAGACAACGTGAATTCGAGGATTATATGCAGCCTCACTACAACGAAGTAGCAGCCATTGAGGCTGCCGGCTTTGAAGATGATAGCTGGCACAATGACGTATGCGTCTCGTTTGTACGGCCTATTCTTTTCCATGACCGACCGGACGGACGCTACATCAAGATATGGTCAGACGCCCGCGATCCCGGCGAGCGTGAAATGCAAGGCGCGCGGTTTCTGGTATGCGTCTACGACGAGTGCGACCAAGTCGCGGAACTGTACAACGGCGATTCGCTGGCCGATGCGCTCGGGGCTGCTGATTCATTCGACCCGACAGAATGAGCCTTCTAGTCGGCTGCGAATCATCCGGCACGGTGCGCGACGCTTTCCGGGCACGCGGCATTGACGCCTATTCGTGTGACTTGCTGCCGGATCAGTCCGGCAGCCCTTACCATATTGTCGGCGACGTATTAGACGTGATCGCCTCGCGGCATTGGGACGCGCTGATCGCGCACCCACCATGCACCTATCTATGCTGCTCTGCGGAATGGGCCTACAGAGACGTACAGACCAAAAATATCAAGCCGGGCACGTTAACAGGCGCTGCGCGCCGTGCTGCCCGTGAAAAGGCATTAACGTTTGTTTTCGATCTTTGGAACTGCGGCATCGACCGGTTGTGCATAGAAAACCCGGTCGGCGTCATTAACTCGCGGCTATCCGATATGCCGAAGCCGCAATATATACAGCCATACGATTTCGGCGAGGATGCCAGCAAAAGGACCGGTTTATGGATTCGCGGCTTTCCTTTGCTGAGGCGCACTAGACGGATTGCCGGCCGCCAGGTTGAGCACAACGGCAAGCTTGTTGAACGGTGGGCTAATCAGACTGACTCGGGACAGAACCGGCTTGGACCGTCCGAGGATCGCTGGCAAATTCGCAGTAACACATATCCCGGCATTGCGGACGCAATGGCCGACCAATGGAGCCGGATTCTTGAAAAGTGACCGCGTGAGATGCCCTGTAATCGATTTTCTCGGGGGTACCCTTGGGGTTACTATTGGCAAAAAGGAGCACTAGACAATGAACAATGTAGAGAACTTTTGTGAAGTATTGGAGCAAGGAATAGAGCAGTTCGGGCTACCCTATATCATAGAAGCTTTGGCCGAAATATGCCGTAACCGGGGTAATGTACTGCGAGAAAATGGTCCGCCGTATACGGCCGCCGCGCGGATTTGGACTTACCGCGGATCGATTCTGTTTGACGCGGCTAGTTCGATAAAGGAGCACTAGACATGATAGGACATCACATCACACTCGAAGGTAATACCGTAACAACGGATTACGCTATTATTGAACACGTCGAACTCGGCGAGTGCCAGGATATTGCATTCTGGCATTGGCTGGCGCATCATGATTTTGGACAGCCGCGCCTTGAATGCATTGCGCGGCTATTTTACAGGAGCTAAAAACGTGAAAACAACGCCAGCCCGTCAAAAGGTTATACCGTCATCCCGTAAGGGTACGGAAGCTTATTCACTAACAGACCAATTCTGGAATGAACGCAACAACGTCCCGTCGCCTGTCGTGGTTCGTCGCGACCTGGTGCGGGCTTACAATAGGAGCATAGGAAAATGAAAACGCAATTACATCATTACCAATTCAACATTAATGATTCGGACCAGCACGCGGCCTATAAGGCCGTGCGCGAACGGATCGACGCCGACGGTCCGCGCGTCTGGATGAATTCCTGGGGCGGCGAAGGCTCAAAACGAGTCGTAATACCGTACGGTGAGCGCGAATACGTCGAAACCGTCGAACTCGAAACGGAATTCCTTTTCTCGAATCAATGGAATACGACCGACGGGCGCCGCGTGTTCGATCACTATGAGGAATATCCGGCATTGATTGCTAAGTCTTGCAAGCGCGGGCATTGGCTTGAAATTACCGACGAAATGCGCGCCATTCGTGAGAATACTGCCGTTTGCGGCTATTGCGGACACCGCGAACCGGTCGGTAACGCATTTTGCGACAAGTGTTTGGACAGCGTATACTTAAAAGAGTTTGACCTGTTCTTACTGCGTATGCGGCCGTGCTCCGAGCACTTGCCAAAGCGTAAACCGCTCACGGATTCCGAAGCTGCCTGGCTGATACCGCGGTACATCGAACGGCAAACGGTCGGCAAGGATTCGCGGGCTGTCAAGAGGCGCGAACGCGAACGGCAGCGCGTGCTGGACAAGTATCAGGAAAAGCTTGACAGCGTGACCAAAGAAACCGGCGCGGCAGTCGTTGAGCGCGACGGCATGTTGTGGCTTATGGATCACAACGTGCCGACTGACAACGTGATTTACTACTCGCGCACCGGGCGCTTCGGTTTCGGCTGGCGGCAACCAATGAGCGCGGCAGTTAAAAGCGCGCTGCTCGATATCCTGGTTGAATTTCCGTTCGATTACGATATCAAAGCGGAAAGCGAAAAATCGGTCGCGTGAGTGATAGCCGCTAAACCCTGCCAAACGCGGGGTTTAGCTGCGAATCACTTGGATTCGACCGCGTGTAGTGCCCCAGGACACGCGATCTAGGGTATACCCTTGGGGTTAGTATTGGCAAAATAGGAGCACTAGACCATGAACGAATCAGACTTAAAACATTTTACAGACGCATTTATCGAAGCATTTTATATCGCCGATACTGGCGAAGACGGCCAGCCGGACAGGGATGCGGACCTAAGCGAAGAGTGCCGACTTGATATTGAGGCTGACTGTCGCTCATTCTGGCGCCGCTTTAGGTGCTATATTACGGGGGAAGTATGCCGGAATGCTTTCGATGATTCGATTGCGCAAGCCGGTCACGACTTTTATATGACACGGCAAGGGCATGGCGTTGGATTCCGGGATGATGAATGGCCGGCTTGCTATCGCGACTTATTGACCAAAAGCGCCGAAAAGTATGGGGAACTGTGCTTGTACCAAGGCGACGACGGTTTGATTTATTGCTAGACGGCATTGACTACCAGGCAAATCGAACCTAAACTAATTTTGCCGGTCCGCGTCCCTAGATGTTACCGGCGCACCCCCGAACGGCGCATAGCTCCCGCCGTTTGCTGCGAGGTAGGACGCGGGCCGGCATTGACCTTGGAGCTTAGGAGCACTAGACCGCGTGACAGAATCCGAACTGATTCAGGCCCGGCGTAACAACGTTAGAAGGCGCATCATTGCAATGCGCAACGATATGAAGTTGCCTGCCTGGGACCTGAAAGAAACGAACAGACTCACTAGACGGCTTATGAAAGCTACGTCACTCGGTGAGGGCATCAATGACTTCGATCTGCGTGTTATCGTGCGCTGGTTCAACCGTGAACTAATCGGAGCTAAAATACAGGAGCACTAGACTGATGAAAGCGTGGCATTTTCTGGCCGAGAACAAGAAACTCGGCTACAAGGATGGCCGGTTAGTTAGAGTCGGCCATACATTCAAATGTGATCCCGACTCACTGGTTATGTGCAAGTCGGGCTTTCACGCAACAAAGCGTCTGTTTGATGCTTTGAAGTATGCGCCTGGCCCCGTGGTCTGTCGCGTGGAGTTGGGCGGCAGGATACTGCATCAAGACGACAAGTCGGTAGCATCCGAGCGTACCGTTATTGCTATGGCTGATGCTTCTACCGTTCTGCATGAGTTCGCCTGTTGGTGTGAAGAGCAAGCGTTGAAGAACATCAAGAACCCTGATCCGCGAAGCGTTGCGGCTATCGCAGCTACACGAGCATGGCGAGAGAGCGAGATTACTGACGCTGAACTGTTGGCGGCGGTCGGGTTGGCGGCGGACCGGTCGGCTTGGTTGGCGGCGGACCGGTCGGCTTGGTTGGCGGCGGACCGGTCGGCTTGGTTGGCGGCGGCCGGGTTGGCGGCGGCCCGGTCGGCACAAAACAAACAACTGA
>Ga0224510_10000160_pt1 | contig 56730 bp, 47 predicted proteins | sample SF_May12_sed_USG_FD_170161 | JGI IMG/M metagenome (GOLD analysis project Ga0224510, IMG submission 170161) | Sediment microbial communities from San Francisco Bay, California, United States - SF_May12_sed_USGS_4_1 | ecosystem: Environmental > Aquatic > Marine > Sediment | place: USA: California... | reverse complement strand
TTTTCCGGCGCACCTTCTTTATGTTCCGTTGCCGCCTCATTCTTGGTTTTAGGTGCTGGTGGTGGCTGTGGTTTCGCTTCTTGCGCCGGTTTCTGTGGCGCGGATTGACCGTCGGACGCAGGCTTTTTGGGCGCACCCTCTTTGTGCTCGGTCGAGGCCTCACTCTTCGATGCCGGAGTAGCCGGCGCCTGTGGCTTCGCTTCCGGTACCGGTTTCGGGGCCATGGGCTGGCTGTCGGACGCAGGCTTTTCTGGCACACCCTCTTTATGTTTATGCTCCGTTGACGTATCACTCTTTGGCACGGGAACAGCTTGAGGCGGTGGCTTCACGTCCGGGGCCGGTTTTGGCGACACCGGTTGGCCGTCGGAGGCCGCAGGCAGCTGGGATGCACCGGGCGCCGGCTTGACCGGCACGCCCTCTTTGTGTTCCGTTGGAGGTTCGCTCTTCGGCACGGGAGCTGTCGGGGGATGCGGCTTCGTTTCCGGGGCCGGTTTTGGCGCCGCGGGCTGACTGTCGGATCCGGCCGGTGCCTGTACGGCACCTGGTGCAGATTTTTCCGGCACCTGTTCTTTTTCGTTGGCCTCGGATGCTTCAGAGTGCGCACCCAGCGGCCAGATCAAGAACAGGCTCAAAGCAATCAGCGCTCGTGACGACGTGGTCATCGGGCAATTCCTCCTGATGAACTCCATGGCGTGAAGATCACCCACGCATTCTAACCCGCTGCCGCTTCTCTGTCATCTGCATAGACCACGACACAGCCCCCTGTTGATCAGGGGGCTGTGCACATTCCGTCAATTCGGTATCGGAAGAAGCCTGAGGATATTTCGTGACGAGAGGGTGGGCTTGTTTTGTATATCTCTGCCGGGCTGGTTTAAGACGAAAAGGATCCAGCCGTGGCAACCGTTAAACCTCGTGTATGCGACTTGTAGAAACTGAACAGCCATGCAGTAGCCGCCGTCATCAGAAGAATGATGCTGATACCGCCTAAGCTCGCGGCAGGTCCGATGGCATCCGCAGCCCATCCAAAACCCGCCATCCCGGCCATCGACGACGCCATACCTCCCGTTGCAAAGCTTGTAAACACTCGCCCGAGAAGATGCGTGGGCGTCAATTCTTGCAACATCGTCCACACCAACGGTGTAAACATGGCCGTGCTCCCTCCGATCACCGCGATCAGAGCTCCGGCAGCAATAGGGGCATCAAGGAAGCCGAGTGCAGCAACAGCGAGGCCGCCGATGGCCAACGCACCGGACATGAAGCGTAGGCGCCAAGGGACATCGCCCTGCGTCACAGAGGTGAGAACCAACGAGGCCAAGAGCATCCCAACCCCAAGCGCCGACCACAGCCATCCAAGTTGGATCGGTCCTACTCCGAGCACTTCCTTGGCAAAGACCGGAAGGAGAAAAATGAACGCGCTGATGCCGACACTGTAGAGAGTTGCCGTGAGCATCAGGAGCATCACCGTCTTCTGCTCGACAAATACAAATCGGAAGCCCGCCATCAAATCACTGGCGATGCCTTCCGTGAGCCCATTGCTCGCTGTGCGGATGCTGTCAAACGTTTCCCGCACCCGAATGGGGAATATGCACAAAGCAGAGATGAAAAACGTCGCTGCGTCCACGTAGAGCACATTTTGCGCCCCAATCAGCGCAATCCCGAGACCGCTGACGGCGGGCCCTACCAGAAGACCCACATTGGTCGTGGTTTGCAACAGGGCATTGGCAGCAACCAGCCGATCTTTAGGCACGATCAACGGAACGGCCGAGGTCAAAGCCGGCCCGAACACAGTCGAGAAGATCGCCGTCGCGAAGACAAGGACATAGAGCCTATCAAGCGTCAAGGCTCCCATTGCATAGAGTACAGGGATCAGGAGAACCATGAGCGTACGAAGCAAGTCGACAGTGATCATGACCGGCTTCTTTCGAACTCGATCGAGATACACACCGATCAATGGCCCAAACAGGAGAGGCGGAAGGGTTTGAAGCAACCCGACCATCGTCATTTTGAGGGCCGATCCTGTCAGATCGTAGACAAACCAGAGCAACGCCACTTTGTTGAGGCTGTCACCGATTTGTGAGATCGTCTGACCCGCGAACAAGAAACCAAAGTCTCTCGTCTTGACGAGCTCCCAGCCGCGCCTGCGGCCTGAGGTGGAAGGGACTTCCGTTGAATCGGTTACAACCTCAGACATGTCGGCGCCCTCCAGGAAATGAGTGCGATGCGGACTTGAACGACTCGTTGCTTGATCGACCAAATTCGATGCCTCGTGGGGCTTGCATCGCCCCATCTTCGAGCAGAAGGCGTTCATACAACGCCACGTAGTCACGGGCCATCCGATCCGCTGTAAACCGTTCATCAAATGCTGTTCGGCATTGCTTTCGATCAATGAGAGGAACCTGACCGACAGCATCCACCATCTCGTCAAGATTGTCGCAAATGTAGCCCGTGACACTGTGATCGATGATTTCCGGGATTGAGCCGCGCCGATAGGCGACCACCGGAGTGCCGCAGGCAAACGCTTCGATCAACACCAGCCCGAATGGTTCAGGCCAGTCGTAGGGACATACCAGCGCCATTGCATTGCCGATGAACTCGTTTTTTTCGGCATCGGAGATTTCCCCCACGAACTCTATCAGCGGATGGTTGAGCAATGGCTCAACCTCGGCTTCAAAGTACATACGGTCCGACGGGTCAACCTTTGCCGCAATGCGAAGGGGAATCCCAGCTCGTTTGGCGATCTCGATCGCCTGGTCTGGTCGTTTTTCCGGAGCGATCCGCCCTAAAAATGCCAAGTACCCCTGGGATCTCTCCTGAAAGGAATACATGTTACGCGGAAGCCCATGATAGATGGTGCCAGCCCAGTTGGCCCAAGGCAGCGGTCGACGTTGCGCGTCCGATATGGAAACCAGGGGCATTTCAGAAAATTCCCGATAGACTGGCTCAAGTTCCGGAAGGTCTAAACGACCATGAAGGGTTGTCACAACTGGGACGGGATTCCTTCGCGCTAAGGGAAACCCGGTGAAGTCCAGGTGCGAATGAATAATATCGAAGTCATGGGCTGACCCAAGCCCCCGTTCGTGCAGCATCATCAAGTACGCATCCCGATTGAAGAGGCCTGTCTTCAATCGGAGCGCCTGTGGGGAAATCGCTTCAAGCCGCGCGGCCGTTTCTGAGTCCCCACTGGCAAACAGCGTCACATCATGCCCCATCGCAACCAGTTCTTCTGTCACATACGAAACGATTCTCTCAGTTCCTCCATAGAGTTTCGGTGGAACGCTTTCCCACAACGGAGCTACTTGTGCGATTCTCATGTGTCTTCCTTTCTCTCGTAATCAACTAGGCTAACCAGTCGTCAACTTGTTTACCTGTTAGGTGTTAGTGTGTGCCGGGCGATTGGTTGATTGAAGGGTGATCACCGATGGGCTGTTGGGTGAGACACTCATGCTGCTTACGTGTATCCTCCTAATGAAGGTCATGTTACGCACCCATCTTTTCCAACTCAACGGACAAAACCTCTGGCTCCCAACCGAAATATGTCCAGACGCCCCAGGTTGACTTGCCATTCGGCCTTACAATTCCCGTTCGCTCGATGGAGGTATGAATCACCGCCTCTTATTCATCTGACTTCAAAGACAGGGATAGACCTTCTCCGCCCTGGCTGTCGCGATGGCCCAAGACCTTCGCCACAACACCAGCACGACGCTAGGCACGCGGATCAACTTATTTACTCTCGGATCCGCGCGGCCTTGACGATTTTCTCTCCTCTGATTTGCTCGAGAAATAGATCGGGAGGGACTGCCGGGGGAACAATCCGCACTTCCTGCCACCCTTCGTTTACAGCACCTTTGCGCCCATTCTTTTCATGGACCCACTGATCGATACGCTCCTGACTCGTTCCATCACTGAAAGTGACCCAAAAGAGGAACGGCTGCGTCTGGGAGTTCTGGGAACTCTCGGCCGCCTGCACCGATTGATTCTTACTCTCCACATCTGGCTGACTCGCCAACAACCGCTCCGGGTTTTGAGCGACGGCCTTCGAGGCATTCACGCTCGCCGTCTGGAGCTTAGCCGACAGAGTCTGGTTATGCTCTTCCAATCTGGCCAGTTCGTTTGATAACCGAGCATTATCGACAGTCAGGCTCTTAATCGCCGCTTCAAGCTGCTCCTTCTGTACGAAGTCGCTAACAGGGCGTTGTATCGGTCGATCAGTCTCAGAGCCTTCCTGACGTTTCTCCATTTCTTCCTTAACCATGACGACACTGGACGCCACGGATTCGTGGCTTGAGGACAGTTTAGCCATGGTTTGGTGGAGTTGCGCCATACCTTTCTGTTGGGTCTCCAAGGCCGTTCCGACTTTCTCCTGTATCCGCGCAAGCTCACCCAACTGCCGCTCGACTTTTTCCATCTCAGTCACCGAGACAGTCCGCAGAGCCTCTGGTTGTCCGACGGAAGCCAGCATTCGCTCCGGACTCATCCAGATCGCCATTCGGTCGACCACCAATCCCACCACCAGGATCGCCAACAACGCCTGAGTGAAGGCAATGGTTCGCATGCTGTGCGCGATCGCCGTATCCGGACGCCGTATTGCCAGCCTATCGGCTACGTCAGCGAGGGCTTTCCAAGTTCGACTCCAGTAACTCGGGGCGGGAACAAACGCCGCATTGAGCGCTCCTCCCTGGGCGGTATTATGGACACACAGCTCGACCGCATCGGACGATACCTGGATACGGCTGGTCCGATACCCATATTCTGGTGCAACCAACCCTCCCAGGAGCGTTCCGTCTTCAGTTCGAAGCTGTATGGTCTCGATGTGCTCAAGGTTCTTCACGTGCAGAGTGGCATCCACTCCCACCCCCTCAAGCTCACCAACGCGCCGCTCATTGACATACACCTGAATCGGATCCGACCCGCCACGAACCGATCGGCTGGGTTGGCTGCTCAATGATTGAAGGCGTTGTGATCGATATGTTTCTAAATCCTCTTCGTACCCCATAACAACCTCCGTGCTTCCTTTCTCTCTATCTTCCTGTCCGGTGCAGGATACTTCGGTGACCCGCCTAGGGTCGTACCTGCAACTCCAGACGTGGCTTTTCCTCGGTCAACGACCCGTTGGAGCCCAAGCCCCATGCGGTTTGCACACAGTCTAGGCACAGCGCGAGGTGCCAAATTCGGTAATCGCACCCGTAGCCTTGCGTAAACATCTCTCGCCATTGTGAACGCGACAGACAGGGATAATGATCCGGCTCACTTTTCCGGTAATGGGCCTGAGCAACTCTGATCAGCCGCTCCCCCTCGCTGTTGAATCGTTGACGATGACGTTGTTGCTGACTGCTCAATTCCGCCAACTCAGCCTTCGTGAGGCCCATCTCATCCATCGTACGTTGCCATCCACTGTCACGCCATCGTCGAAAGTTTTTATAGATGCGTTGGCTTTCCAATCCATTGAGTCCCGTGGCCGCAATCACTTCACCAGGACCCCATCCGTAGGAGTGGTGATACAAGGCGATCAACGCATCACGGCTGACCACTGCCCTCGCAACAAGCCCGTCCAGAAACCTCCCCAGCGGTCGCAACAGGTCCGGATGATAGCAAAACGGTTCCGGCTTACTGTGCTGCTTAGCCACCAGCGAATCGAAGAGAAATAACGGCCGGCATGGAACTTCAGTACGTCCACAGACCAGAAACCGCTCGAGATATTCGGAGCCCCAACGCAGCGCAAATTTCTCATGCTCAATATCATCGTTCCATTGACCGGTTTCCCGCAAGAACCGCTTGGTATATCCGGTGGCCCGATCCAACAGCACCGGCAAGGCCTGTGAGACAACTCGATCAAATTCGTCCGCCGTCGAGACAACCTCCTCAAGGCGACTCACCGTGACCGTGTGATCAGCCATCACCTGGCTCTTGCTGACAGTATTCTGCATTCTCGTTATGTTTACTTGCCTTATTGTGCCGTTATCGCCAGCTGAAGAGCATTGGACAAATATCCTACCCTCACAGCGGGTTTTGTCCGTTGTTCCAACTCTCGCTTCCCTGGTAGAGAACTGATGCTTATCAACCTTCCGGATCGAAATCTCGGCACCAGCGTTCAGTCACCATCTGCGATTCGCTTACTTTGCTCACCACTGGATCGCCGTGAGAACACGCCTCTCGGCAGAAGCACCTAAATACGCCCGTTATCATAACCAGAATAGAGCAGGCAATTGCTAGTGGTTTGATGCATTATTTTGGTGATGGGTCAGGAGCGGTGAGTTATCGAGAAGACGATCGTCTTGGTCGCTCCTATCCGAACCACAGACACTGTAACCCTATCTCCCCATATGCAGATTCTCAAAACATTCTCACCCCAACATCCTGTAGATGAAGGGGATTTCACAGGCCGTCGCGATCCAGGCCCCATGCTCACCAAAAGGCGTGTCGACTATGCTAGGCGCACCACGAATCTATCAAGGCGCTACGATGTTGAGGGAGAGTTAGGATGGGAGATTGCGGACTATTGATACGCTTCCGCGGAAACGAGCTCACTCACCACTGGTCTCGAAAAAAGAGGAAGTACCCAATAGCGACCACGATGGCCTGGAGCAGGATCAGCCAACGCATGAGCCCCCATTTGGTCTCGGACTGAGTGTCCTTCATTCTCCGAAGCAGAGAAGGTTGCGTCAGCAGAAAACTTGCGACCACCTCCCTCGCATCCTCCCGACTGAGGTTTCCTTCAAGCATGACCTGCTTGATCGCGTCCTCCCTATCGCCTTGCGACAGCGCTTCCAATGCCTTCTTGGGAAGAGTCTGCTGAATAGTTCCTTCACTCATAATGAAGGGGAGTGTACCAGAAACACACTGCCCGCGTCTTCCTGATTTCGATGGCGCCGAAACACAATCATCGCGCGAGGTACGGCAGCATTCGTCCCACCCGTCGCTCCCCACTACACCTTTTCGACTGCCCCCCCGTATCATGAGGCATGGGGCTTGTGCAGATACTCAAGACAGGGGTGTTTTATTTCCTTGTGGTGTTTGGTGCGGGGTTCATGCTGGGAACGGGACGAGTTCTCTTCCTGGTTCCGCTGCTCGGAGAAAGAAGGGCGGAGCTCTGGGAGATACCGGTAATGCTGGTCGTCATCGTTATGTCAGCCCGATGGATCGTCGTGCACCGGCTCGATCACCCCGGGTCATCTTTAACCTTGGCGATTGGATTCATTGCCATGGGGCTTGTGCTGATGGCCGACCTGGCTGTCGGGGTCTTGCTCCGGGGAATGTCACCCGCGGGAGTCTTTTTCAACCGCGATCCTATTTCCGGTACTGCCTACTACATGAGCCTCTTATTCTTCGCGGTCATGCCGACTATAACCGCTCGACTCCGAGAGGCATCGTTTCACAATGACACGATGCATCAGAACAGTGGGTGATGTGGCACCGAGGCAAAGGGTGCACCGGTCGGTACCTCACCGGCATTTCCGAGAAATCGCCACACACCATCTACCTTCACCAGGTAATGAACCTCACGAAACCAGCTGTCGAGTGTGATGCGGTTCCCACTGCGTTCGTCGGTTCCATACAACCCACCGGTGCAGGTGACCTCCGCATGAAGCTCATTGTCCTCCTGCGTGATCTTGATATCGGAGAACAGATGAAGTGATTCCAGAGCCTTGTAGTGCTCGAATACCTCACCCCAGATTCGCCGTACATCGTTCGCTTTCAATCCATGATAGTCATAGGTCGGCGCATAGAACTGCATCAGAGCATTGAGATCTTCCTTCTTCAATGCCGATTCCGCGCGGTCAAATGCCGCGAGTAGGCCTTTCACCATCGGATGAGTGGCCAGCTCGTTATGTCCCGTCACTTTTTTTCCCCCCACCAACAACGTTGTCTCCGATAGCACCTGCACCTTGGCCGACACTACCCCCACCACCAACACCAAGCACAAGACCAGACCTAGACCAATACTCGCTGTCACCTTGCCACATCGTCCCATCGGCACCTCCATCAACGAAGCACATCACCCGCCATGCGATGAGGGGAACGGTATTGTTGGAACTATTGTCTTTCCCGACTGCTTGCAGGATTAGGAGCGAAATGGCTCGACATCACCGGACTTACGCAGCATCTTGTTCACCTCGTCAAGGTGCAGCTCTTCACCTACGATCATCTCTCGTGCAAATTCTTCCAACAAGACGGACTTTCCTTCAGAAATTTTCAGCAGTTCATAATAGGCTTCGATGGCACCCTTCTCGTGCTCCAAGCTTTCCCGCAGAATATCCCCCACATCATGCTTCTCGGTTTCCAAGAGCGTCCCAATTTTTAGCGACGGGTGCCCACCGAGTAAGGTGACCAGTTCTCCGGCTTTATGCGCATGGGCAAGACTCTCATTCGCATTACTTTTGAGCCACGACACGATAGGAATGCGGTTATAGCCGTAGATCATGAGCGAATAATGGGTATAGCGCACCACTCCGGCCAACTCGTGCTCCATAATTCGGTTGAGAATCTCTACCGCCCGTTGTGTGTCTTGTCCGTTCATCTGCTGCCTCCTCTGGCGCTCGATCGTCTGTTCTAAAGAAACGTGAATGATGCCCCGTGTACGAAATAGCCCTTCGTACGACGTTAATTTTCCGTTGCCCAATTGAGGGGAGTCAGTGTACTGCAAAACCTGCTGGGTATCCATCTCATCTTGTCTCTGACCTCACAGAAAGCGTTGACTGCTGCGCGAGATTCACGAACATCTTCTTCCGTAAGTCGATCGCACAACACGCCCAGCTTCGCCGAATGAAACGAGGATAATGGATTTCCTGAGGGAATAGAGCAATTCGAGGATCGGCGGGTCCACCACAATGAGTTGAAGAATATTCCCGAGGACCAGGTAGAAGGTCTCGCCGTTGTGAACGATCGCTGATTCACCTTCCCAGCATCACGAGTAGTACCACGCCAACGGCAAATACCAGAAATCCAACCATCCAGCGGACAAATTTCTGCTGCGCTGTGACAAGCACCTTGTCCATCTTCTTCTTGAGCGCCGGCTGAGAGGCGATATGGATCTCGACCACTTCCTTGGCCTCTTTGAACCCGATATTCCGCTCCTGACGAACCACCTTGATCGCTTCGATCAAGTTCCCACGCCGTAACGCCTCCACCGCTGCTTTGGGAAGATCTGTAGAACGCCGTGCTTTGTTTGACATGTTACCGCTGTTTCCACGGAACGTTCACATGCCGCTTGCGCACGGCAGGTGGAATCTTCTTTGCTGCTTCACCGATGATCTCGAACGCTCTGACTACGGCATACCTGGTTTTCTGATCCTGAGCAAACTCCTCCCAGGCCATGCCCGCGATGAACCCTGAGATATGTTGTGTGGCATCCCGGATGTCGGTGAGATAATCGAGAAACTCGCCTTTGCGCGTCACAGCCCGACGACCTCGTCGAGAATACGGCGACCGATCAGTGGCTTGAGCGTGCCCTTCATGACGAGGTCGACCTTGATGCCTAAGAGGTCCGACAAATAGTCTTCAAGCTCGATGAACTCGAACAAGCTCGGTGTTTTCGAAAAGTCCACCAGGATGTCGAGAGCACTGTGCCTCCGGGGAGTGCCCTGAACATACGAACCGAAGAGGCCGAGATACTGGACGTGGAAACGCCTCCTGAGCATGGGCAGTTGTTGCTTCAAGGCATCACTGTATCGGCGAAGTCTTCGTTGCGCGGTGAGGCGGGACACTGCCTGCATGTGAATCTCCGTTAATGCCACAGCCTACGTTCGAGGCTCGGTTCTGTCAACATTGGCAGTTGCTTGATCCAATGGCATTACGCTTTCTGCATCCCAAGCCTCCGTCGGGCGCCGCCTGGGACGATGACGAATTCGTACAGCCGACATTCCAGGTCGCCGTTGAGAAGGGGAATCCGTTGGGTTGACTTAGTTCACTTCCTGGTCTAGTCTTTAGCCATGATTAAGTTGAACATTCATGAAGCCAAGACTCACCTTTCGAAGTATCTGGCGAAGCTGAAGGCGGGAGAGCGGATTCTGCTATGCAAACGCAATCATCCGGTTGCAGAGATCATGGCCTTGCCGGAACATCCGGTTCAGCCTCGTCCGATCGGCCTAGCCAAGGGCCGATTCTCCGTCCCCCATTCCTTTTTCGAACCTCTGCCTGACGAACTGCTCGAAGCGTTCGAAGGCCCGCACGGGTGAGGTGCCTGCTCGACACGTGTACGTTCTTGTGGATCATCGCTGGAGCGAAAGAACTGTCTCCCACCGCGAAGGAGATCTTCACGAATCCTGCGAACGAAATGTTACTCAGCGCGGTGTCTGTCTGGGAAATCTCCGTGAAGTATGCGCTCGGCAAGCTACCGCTGCCGAGCGCGATCGAGCGATTCATCGTTGAGCAACGGGAGCGACACGGGATTGCGGCGCTTCCGCTCAACGAACGAGCCGTCCTTCATCTTCACAAACTTCCGGCTCTGCATCGGGATCCATTTGATCGGATGCTCATCTGCCAGGCCATCGAACATGATTGCCTGCTCCTGACACCGGACCCACTGATCACTCAATATCCGGTTCGAACTCGCTGGTAGCCACACTCATCATCCATGATTGAGGATCTCAAGTCAGGCTTGCCTCGCCCCAAGCCGCCGTCGGGCGCCACCCGGGACGATGACGAATTCATACAGCCGACATTCCAGGTCGCCGTTGAAGAGCGGGATGCGTTTTGACGGGGCGAGGCCGATGAGTTTCGGCACGCGGGCGTCGGCCGTGAGTACATAGGCCCGCCATCCGGCGAACCGCTGTTTGAGCCAATCGCCCAGCTTGGGATAAAGCGAGGCCAGTTCGTCGGTGTGACTCAAGCGAACCCCGTAGGGCGGGTTGATGAACATAATGCCCTGGTCCGCCGGGGCTTCCAGATCCAGAATATCGCTCTGTTTCAACCGAACATCGACCACGACCCCCGCCCCCTGAAACGCCCGCTGCGCAATCTTCACCGCGGGGGGATCATGATCCGACGCGTAGATGGCGGCGGGAACTTCGGCCAATCGTTTGGCGAGCGCCGCTTCGCGCAGACGGCCCCAGAGTTTGGCATCGTGGATCAGCAGCCGCTCGAAGGCAAAGCGCCGGGCAATACCGGGCGGAATCCGGCGGGCCATCAACGCGGCTTCAAGCGCGATGGTCCCGCCCCCGCACATGGGATCGAGCAGCACGTCATTCGGCGTCCAGCCGGCGAGTTTCAGAATCCCCGCCGCCAAATTTTCCCGCAACGGCGCTTCAACGGACGCAATCCGGTAGCCCCGTTTGAAGAGCGGCTCGCCGGAAGTGTCCAGATAGAAGGTGACGGTGCTCTGATCGAAAAAGGCGTCCAGCTTGATGTGCGGTCGTTCCGTATCGACGCTGGGCCGTCGCTGGCGCGTGGCGACGAACTTGTCGCACACGGCGTCTTTGATCCGGAGGGTGAGAAAATCCAGACTGGGAAGTGAGCAGCGGCGCGCGCTGACTTTTACTTTAATCGTCTGCGAGGGCGCAAACCAGTCGGGCCAGGGGAGCGCATAGGCTGCGCGATAGACGTCATCCTCCGTGTTATAGGTGCTGCGTCCGAGTTCCCAGAGGACACGGCTGGCGATGTGACTCTTGAGATTGACCCAATACATCGTCGACCAGGGGGCGGTGAAACCGACGCCGCCGTCGGTCCTTGATGTGGCCGGGACACCGAGATCATGAAGTTCCTGCTCAAGCACCCCCTCCAAGCCCCGCGGGCAGGGGGCAAAGAATCGTCGTGCTGTTCCGTCCATCCCTTATTCGTCCCTTCTCTAATGGATGACCATGCCCACCTCTCATAAGCCATGGCACGATCGGAGTCATCGGCGATGGTATCATCCTGACCGTCTGTTCAGCACCTCTGCCTCATGGTGTGGAACGGAGGTATGTGGACTTTCTGGAGTTGTAGTTGGACTCATAAAGAGCTTGAGGTAGGTTCGAATCTTCTTGGTTGAACCGGTTGTATCTTCCACATAAGGAAGGCATCATGCCCTTCTGATCCATCAGCCATCATGCCGCTTTCTCTTCAGGCCTTCATCGCGATCTTCATCTTCGGAGCCTTCCTTCGATCGTGGGCAGTGCTGACCAAGAGCCACACTGAACGGTTGTCGACGTTTGTGTTCTCCGCGAGTCTACCAGCGACAATCCTCGTATCCCTGGATCCTGTACCACTTGCACAGACAGCTTGGAAACTCCCGTTAGCCGCCTGTCTCATCACCCTTCCAATGGTGGTCTGTTCCTGGTTCCTAGCCCTTCTGCTGCAGCTTCCCCGTAAAACGAAAGGTGGGTTTCTGTTGGCCACCAGTTCAATTAATTCCGTGTACTTTGCCTTTCCTGTTATCCTCGCCACGTTCGGCAAAGAAGGCCTGACTCAAGCCGTGCTCTTCGACCTCGGTCAATCCACGCTGACTCTCACGGTCCTCTATGGCTTAGCCGTCTGGCATGGTGCACACTCTCTCACTACAACATCGGCAACCTTACGCTTCCTCTCCTCTCCCCCCCTCTGGGCGCTGGCCTGCATCCTTACGTTGAAATTATCGGGCTATCACCTGCCTCCCTTGCTGATCAGTCTGCTCACACCATTACACCTGACCACCACGCCCCTCGCCAGTTTGGTACTCGGTCTGACGATCAGTTTCTCCGCAGTGCGCCGGAGCGTGCGATTGGCGACACTGGGGGTGGTAGTGCGAATGGGAGGTGGGCTGTTGCTCGGTTTCGCCACAGTGTTCCTGCTGGACTTGACCGGCCTGGAGCGTGCGGTCGTGATGCTGATAGCCGCGATGCCCTCGGCTGTCAACTCCATCATCTTCGCCGCGGAAACAGGCCTTGATGAAGAGCTGGTCGCGTCGATCGTGGCGCTGTCCATTTGCCTAGGTGTCGTGACGCTCCCCTGGTTGCCTGAGCTGGCTACCCTGCTGATGGGGTGAGCGCCAGACCCTGGCAGGAATGGTCGCGGTCCTGCACCTGGTCTGTCTAAGTGGTATCGCTGACCTTATCGCAACTCCCTGACTGTGCGATCGTCAGCCGCTTCGTGCTTCGCGACGACCTTCTCCTTCAGCAGCGCTTGTAGCCGATCGAGAAAACCACTCTGTCCGGCCTGGAGCTTGACGTATGCCGCGGGAATGTCGAACCAGGCTCCACGATCGACTTCGGGGAATTCCTGCCTCCTCCCGGAACGCGGCGGCCATTCCAACGAGAAACTGTTGCTCCTGACGGTCGCGGGATCCAGATCACCTTCCACGGCCCAGGCCGACACCACTTTCCCGCTCGGCTGAGTCAATGACGCCAGCGGGTGAAACGATCCCGTCACCTGAGAGCTGGTTTCTTCGGCAAACTCCCGTTTCGCGGCGACCAAGGCATCCTCGCCTTCACCGTGCTCGCCCTTTGGAATCGACCAGGCCCCGTGATCCTTCCTCGCCCAATAGGGTCCCCCCGGATGGACGAGAAACACTTCCAACCTTTGCCCACTCCGGCGGTAAAGCAAGATGCCCGCACTCAGTTTCTTCCCCACCCATCGCCTCACTGAATTTCGACTAGCTAGAAGAAATGAATCTTTTTCCCCAGCCGTGGATCTCACGAAGTAGGGCCGCGAGAACGGCGGTCCAGAAAGAGGTGACGCATGGTGAATAGCCTAGTTGAAGGGTCGCTCGCAATGGGCCCCCTATTGACGGTCTTCCTGCTGTCCTACTTGACCATGAAGACCTTCACGCCAAAAGCGGCGCTCATCCGGGCAGTTGACGGGTCTCAACGCCGCAAGAGGGCTCAATAGACCGCCAGGAGCGAGGCCGAGCCTGTGTGAATCCACGCAGCTCGGCTTCGGGTGGTCGCGCCGAAACCAGCCGAATCGTCTTGCCTTCTAATCGTACTGCCATAGCACCATCAGATACTCTATACTCCTGTCACAATCGTGGTGCCATTCTGCCTTCCTCCATCCCCACCATCCTCGGGCCCCGCACCATGCGGGCGGAGGATGAGAGCTATCGCTCGGTAACATTTTGGATGGAGCCATTCGCCTTGTTGAATACGAGGGGAGGGTCATTTACTCTCTGTCAGCAATGGTGATCCGTCACCCAGCGAGCAGGCCGCTCAACCGCCCGGAATCATGCGCAAGACGGTGGGGCGACGGTCGGCAATGAAAATACTCAAAATCCTGGCCCTCGTCTGCGGCGTTCTGGTGCTCATGCTGGCGGGCGTCCTTGTGGCGGTGCGGTACTGGTTTCCTGCGGAAGAAGTCCGTCGGGAACTCGAGCACGTTCTTTCGCAACAACTCCAGGGCCATGTGCGGATCGCGTCTCTGGAATGGGAGCTGCTGAGCGGTATCCGGCTCGGCGCAGTGGAGATGGAACGGGACGGAACGCGCTTCGCCCGGTTCGACCGTCTGGTGCTTCGGTATGATCTCCAGCATCTCCTCCACGGAAAGCTCTCCGTCAACGAACTGGTGCTCACCCGCGCCGAGGTGTTTCTCGATCTCACTCGTTTGCCCGTCAAATCCGAGACGGAACCTTCCGCAAAACCGCCCGCTCCGGCCACTCTCCCCACGCTCCCACTCGCAGTCGGCATCGACACCATTCGGATAGAAAACTCTCAGATCAGCGTAGCCGGTCAAGACGGCCTCCGGCTCACCCTACGCGATGTTGATGTGAAAGCCGGCCTCAGCGCAGGCCCCAATATGGGCGATCTGTCGGGAACCTTCGACGTCGCCGATATTGAGGTCGTCCTGCGCAAGCAACAGTTGCGGTTTCCGCTGCACCTCGAGTTCGTCCTGGCGGTCGATTTCCCGGCAGAGCGACTCGTCATCCAACGCCTGGATGTCCGGTCTGATCCGGTCATGAGTCTCTCCGTGAAAGGCCAGCTCGATCATATGGTCTCTTCCAGAGAAGTGACCCTCTCGGTTCTGGAAGGGCACATCGACCTCCAACGGCTCCTGCTGTTGGCACAACCCTTTCTGCCTCCGCCGCTTATGGACGCACACGTGGCCGGCACGATTTCGCCGACGGGAACAATCAAAGGAAGTCAGACTGAAAGAGGCTTTGACGGAACGGTCGAGGTGGACCTCAGAGGCATCGACATACGAGGAACCGTTCCCGCGTTCAAGTTTGCCCTCGAGCCCACGTCATTTCGCTTGCATGCGGGTGAGGCCCTTGTCCGCGCTAACCTGCCTCGCGCAATTCGTGCTGACTTGTCGATTGATTCGAGGGCCGCGTCCTCGGGGACAAACTCCCTGCGCAATCTTGCCGTCGAGATTCAAGCCGATCGCGCCGAATCCGGGCGGCTCTCCGCTCACATGACGATGACAGGCACGCTATCTGCCACCCTGCCGCCCTCCGGCCAGGCCGTCTCGGAGCCGGTCGAGCTTGAAATCGACGCGTCCGCGGACGAGACGTACATGTCCTTCTCGTTGGCCAAGGTGGCGGCCCGCGTCGGCGACATAGTGCATCTCCTTGCCAGCGGTGAGGTCGGAGCCCTCGATGGGGTTGCGAATGAGCGCCCTTTCGGGATGAAGGCTTCCGTCGAAACCGATGTCACGAAGCTTCTTTCGGCTCTACCTCGCTCCGTGATTGGAGGAATCACGCTCGCTTCACGAGGCGGTCGCCAGCGGCTTACGCTTGACCTGACCGGAACGCTTGATCCCGAATTGCGACCGCAACGGGCCAGCGCGGATGCCTCTCTCCAGGCGGCTGGTCTGCATGCAACGTTGGCAGCCTCGGATGTATCAGGAAGACTGGACCGAATGGCCGTTGATATGCATGCGACCTACAGGGCCAAGGCCGAGTCATTGATGGCCACGCTATCAGGCGTGATAGGCCTCGCTGAGATGAAACAAGGAGCATCGCTCGCGCTTGGGACCGCCTTACTGAAATTCAACGGCCGACTCAAGGGACGCGTCACGCCCGAGATGGGAGTAGGCCGTCTCACGGCCTCGCACCGGCTTGAAATGGAAACCCGCCATACCCGATACCTCGCGCCAGGCATCAGCGGACGACTCGATCGCATGACGGCATCGAGCGATATCGAAGCGGACATCATGGAAGGGTCATACCGTCTCAAGTCGCTGCGGGTCGCCGCCGAGGACCTCCTGGATTGCATCATCAAGGGAGAGTTTCGATCCCGGAACCAGCAGTTCTCCGTGGACCTCTCGATACCCTCGTTGAATATCGGCCGACTTGGAAACCATGTATCGGGATCGGATGTGCAAGCTCTTGTTGAAGTGGCACCCTCCGGACGCCTGTCTCTGGAGGCCCGTGGATCCGGCACCATACCGAGGCCGGAGCAGGTCGCCGAACTCCAGATTCCGGTGACGGCCTTCATGAACTTGGACATGCACGACATCGCCGGCGCGTACCGGGACCAAAGAATCACCGGCGTCAATGGCGCGGTCCGCATTTCCATGGAACACAAAGATCGTCAGAAGATCACCTCTTCGGTGAAGGTTCAGGTGAATCGGCTCGACATGGGAAGCGGTCTTCCGATCAAACAGCTCAACAAATTGTCGGTCGATCTCGGACTATCAGCCGAGGATTTTGACGATCTCACGCTTGACCGGCTCATCGTCGGCGCCGACGGTGTAGAAGCGAAGCTGGAAGGGGAGGTATCGGGAGTCAAACGCCTCCTGACACGGAAGGACAAACCATTGCCCACACTGCTCGGACCTGTCTTTGTGAAGATGCGTTCCAACGCGAATATCGACCTTGATAAGTTTCAGGATGTCGCCCGATCATACGGCCTTATTGGATCGGGACGCGCCGGATTCAGCATGAATCTGCTCAAGAGAGAGCGTGGGCCTCTTGATGTGCGCCTGAGTCTGCTTCCTCGTCGGCTGTCGTTGACCAAGGACTCGAACCATGTCGAAGAGTTCGATGGAGCGATCGAGGTCCGGAAGGTCTTCCAGTGGATACCGGCGCTCAACGGCCATACTCCCGAGTCCTCGTTCACCCCCACGCGACTGCTTCCTGATCTCCGGGCTGCATCACCCTCAAGACAACACATCCATATTAGGCAGGTGGAGGCTGGAGCGCTGCAGGCTGAGGATCTCTCGGCCGGTCTCTTCTTCGATCGTAATCGATTCGTCCTTCAGGATCTGGCTATGACCATGCTTGACGGAGGGCTTGGGGGCGAGGTTGTCCTCACAGGAGGAAAGGGCTTCGGACTGAACATGCGCCTTGAAGCAACGAGGATCGACATGAATCGACTGTTGCCGCTGGCAGAGCAGATACGGGGGGACAGCCTGATCGACGGGACTCTGACTGCGTCGGTCCTCTTCGATGCAAGCAGCGGTCGCCTGGATCTCGGTGGAAGCAAGCTGGACCTCTCTCTGTCCAGGATAGGCCAAGACGGACTGGATCGAGTCTTGCGATTCCTTGACCAGAAGGGATCCAACCCCTCGATCGTCGGCGCACGCTCCGCGGTGAAGCTGGCGAATCCTTCCTCCGCGCAGGTCACCCTGTCCAAGGGACTGGTCGGCTTGCAGATCCTGTTCCAAGAAGGACTGCTGTCACGATTCAAGATGGACCGCATCCCGATCGGCCAGATCAAACAGGTTCAGAACTTCACAGAGAACATTCCCCATTGGAACATGATCCGGCGTATCATGGAAGTGGTGGGGGCCGAGCACTACGGGGTGGATCAGGAGGGTGAGTTTGTTTTGCAGTGAACAGAGGCCCTTGCTGGGTCAGATGGGAACCGTCATGGCACGCATTCGGTCGCCTCGGAACATGTGGTTTCGTCAGTGCCTCGCGCTTTGTTCGATGGCCGCACTCGGCTGCAGCGGGCCGCTCGTCGGAGTCACGGTGGTCGATGAAAAGACGGCGCTTGAGAACCAAGTGCTGGGGACCTACCAAGAACTCTCGCAGGAAGTACTCCTCGTCGCTTCAGTTCGGTATATCGACCCAGAAGGGAAACTTGTCGCGCGACCCGCGTTGCCTCCAGGGAAAGAGGCAGCGATCCGAGCCATGCAACGGTCCGCCTTCAACAAAGACGACATCGATCGCCTCAAGGCTCAAGGGATCTTGGGTGAGAACAACGTAGGGGGTGTCACGATCGTGGCGCCGGACAAGATTGCCTCGGACCGGCAATCGTTCGTAACAAATCTCGTGGACGAAGAAAACACAGACCGGGAGGTCCTCATGCAACGGATCCTCGCGACCAACGAAAAACTCACCCAGCAGGACATGCCAAAGATACGGGGGACCTTCGCCGCGCTCAATCGTGATCGTGCTCGCCCAGGCGACTTCGTGCAGCTGGAGGAAGGAACATGGATTCAGAAACCGCAAGGATGAGAAGGCGGACGTGATGTGGAGGCCGATTCGACCGCACTTCCTAGCGTTGTCAGCGACGGCGTTGCAGCTTACCCTCCTCATCGGTGTCGGCTCCGTCGGTGCCGACGAAAAGATCACCGCGCATCCGGCGCTTGATTACGCCGGATCTCCCTCCGCCGACGGGCGCTTCCTGGCGTTCGTCTCTGAACAAAACGGAACTGCTGACATTTGGCTCAAGTCTCTCGCGGGGATGTTCTCGCTCCCCCGACGATTGACGAGCCATCCTGGTAAGGACACGTCACCGGCCTTGAATGCGAACGGAAGTTCGTTGCTGTACGTGTCCTATCGCACCGACCCTCGTGGGGACATCTTTCTCCTTGATGTCCCCACCGGCAGGGAGACTCGTCTCACCGACGAGACCGGCGGGGACCTGGCGCCTGCCTGGGGCGAAGGAGAGACGGTGTACTTTCTGCGCGAAGCCCCCGACAAACGTGCGCGAGGCATCGTCAGCATGTCCCTCGCAACAAGGCAATCCGAACAGATCGTTGAGAGCGCCTTCTCCTTTGCCATAGGTCCCGGCGGGAGAATTGTCTACTCGGACGGCCGGAAGCTCTTGGCTGTCGACCCTTCCTTGCCGGACAAGCCGCTCTCCCTCACGAGCGGCGAGTTCGTGGATGCGTGGCCCTCCTTCGTCGACGCGAACACAGTGGTCTTCTGCCGTTATCAAGAAGACACGAACCAAGACGGCACCGTCGATGCGGACGATGAATCTTCTCTCTATCTCTTGAAATGGGATGTTTCGACCGGAGAACGAACGGCCTTGTACCGTCTCACCCCCGGCCAGGAATTTCATCTCTATCCAGCCGCTGCAGGGAACTACATCTACTACTCCGATCTGAAGCGGCAGGACATCTTCCGGCTCCATCTATCTGATTTCTTGCAGACCTATTCGAATATGTCGCGCGCCCGTGAGTTGGCTGCCATCCAGCTAGATCGAGGGGAGATACAGGCTGCGCTGGTCACCCTCACCAATATTTCTATAAACCTTGCCCCGCACCTTCCGTTGTCGGAGCAAACCGAATTCGACCTGGCGCTCGTGGATCTCTTGCGTGAGGCGCGGCGATACGCGGCAGCCAAGGAGATCCTGGCTCGCTATCGATCCGCTCAGGGGAAGCTTGGTGTCCTCTATCGTCTCTCGTGGCCCGTCATCGATCTGGAGGAGCAGGTCCCCTTCCTGAGTCCAGCCGAGATCAAGAAAACGGTCGATCGGCTGGCCAAGCAACTTCTCGCTGCGGCCTCAGCCGAGGGACAAGACGATACGGTCCGTGACGTTGCGTTCTTGGAGGCCGGTCGGCTCCATCTCCTGGCGGACGATTCGTTAACGGCTCTGACCTTCCTGAGCAGGGTTGACGAAGCCAAGGACAAGGAAGTTCGAGCCAAAGGCCTATTTGCCCGCGCACAAGTATACCGGCGGCTCGGTGAAGAGGACAAACTGCTGAAAGTGTTCATCGATGTGATCACCGCATTCGGTGAACAGAGTTTCTGGGGACGTCGTGCGGTGGCGCGCGCCGTAGGGATCGCCGAGCAACCGGAAGATTTCCGAAAGGCCATCGCGTCCTTAACGGAACTCGCTGATCGACACCGCGCGCTTCCCTATCTCGCCGCGTCAGCCCTCCTGCGCGCTGCGGATCGTTACCACGAGCGGGGTGAGACAGCCAGGACCATCGAGCTCTTGGACCGGGCTATTGAGGAGTTTCCGGACCAGACGACTCTGGTGGCGGATGCCTACCGGAAGAAGGGAGCGGTGCTCACGGCAGCAGAGCAGTATGAAGAAGCTGCGAAAGCTTACGAGGCGGTCACGGGTCTCACGGGACGCAGCCTTGAGGAACTTGAGCAGGCGCGGAACCTCACGGTCCTACAGTCCGTGCGAAGCGCGATCAGGAAACGGGAACTTGGTGAAGTCCGCATCGCCACCAAGCGCCTGCGTGGGATAATCGACACCTATCCTGATTCGATTGAAGCCCACCGAGGTTATATCGAAACAAAGGTGATGTTGAAGGAAACAGAGGAGGTCCGGCACGTCTACGAAGACCTCACCGGCAAGGCTCCGGACAGTCCCTCGTACTGGTATGGTCTGGGGCTGGCGCTCTCCTATTCCACCCCCCCCGACATCGGGCGGGTTATTGAGGTGATCGAGAAGGCGACCCAGAGAAATCCCAGGGTATCGTATTTTCACCAGACGTTGGGATGGGCGTACGAGCAGGCTGAGCGCATGGGCAAAGCCGGCGCCTTGGAGCAAGCGGAACGGGAGTATCGAATCGCGCTCGAGCTCAACGACGGCTTCCAGTTCCCTGACGTGGAGCGCAATCTACTGTTAAATCTCGGCAACACCTACATGGGACTCGGCAACTACGCCGAGGCCTACCGCCACTATGCGCGCCGGAGTGAAACGGGGATAGCGGACAGGGATGTCATGCGCGAGCTGCTCTACCGGAAGAGTTATGGGGAGGCCTGCTTCAAGACAGGCAAAACGGAGGAATCGATCGCCCAGTATGAACGGGCGCTCATGCTCATGCCCAAGGACAAGGAAGATCTCACAGCGGAATTGCTTGAGCGAATCGGCCTATCACTACAGGATGCGGGCCATTACTCGCGCGCGGTCAAATATTTTTCCGAGGCCTTGGATCTCAACATCCGGATGGGCACGACCGCGAACCTGGTCCGCCTGCGACGAAACATCGGCGTCAATCTCTACAACATGAGCATAACCGACTCGGCATTCTCACGCAGCACGCTCAAGCGGGCCTTAAAGAGCCAACTCGACAGCCTGGAGGCGTTACACCAGTTCGGCGTGAAACAGAAGGAGGGGGGACAAGGACTCCTGCAAGTGCAGATTGCGCTTGGCGAGACAGGCAGCGGAGCGGCATCCGGCTTCGATCGTCGCGGGGAAGAGAAGTTGATGTTCACCTATATCGCCCGTACCTACGAGGAGCTGTCGGAGCCGGCCCAGGCCAAGGAATACTACCTGAAGAAATTGGCGTTGATTTCCGCCGGCGGAACCGGGCTCCAAGCGGTTTCGGCACGGACCGAAGAGGCGGTGGTACTGAATAGATTGGCTGTCCTCAGCCACGCGTTGGGGCAGACCGACGACGGCATGGCATATCAGGAACAGTCCCTCACCCGCACACGTGAGCTGGGTCTGAGCTATGGCACAAAGGTGAATCTTTACAATCTTTCACGCCTGGCCTTGGAACGTCGTCTGGCCGGCTCAACCGTGAAGCCCTCGTTGATTGAGACCCTTGTCGATGGACTGCAGGGGGTCCTGCAAGAGACGAAACCGGATCGTCAGATCCTCTATCTCTTGGCGAACGTCTCTTGTCTCCTTGCCGACATGGACTACGTGGAAGGTGCATCAGGCCGTTCAGTAGAGGACAGCACGCAGGATCTCTATCGGGTGTACCGAGCGCGACAAGATGCTGTCTCGTTCTTGCGAACGGCGCTCCATCTTGTGGAAACGGAACACGTCTTGTCCCCAGAAGAAGTGGCGCATGCGCGCCTCATGCTGAAACTGAATCTCTTCGACCTCGCAGAAGAGACCGGGAAGGTCGCCGTCCGTGAGCAGTTGAAGACCGAGGTGGCCGATCTTCTGAATGAGCGCCCTTCGGCCGCTTCCTGGCTGCCTCCGTTGCTGGAAGCAGAGCAGGTCGACCAAGCGGAGAAGCGAGAACCCTTGCTCAGACAGTCGGTGAAAAGGCTCTTGGCGTTGCCACCCCAAGTCCTCTCGCGACCCATCGGACTGGGTACGCTGCCGTTGCACGACAGGCTGACCGCGCTCATCACCGATCTCCTGGCGGAGCGTGGAGACATTGAGCAGGCTTTTTCGATCAGCGAGCAGCTCGCGATGCGAAAGGTGGCGGTTCAACTGTACGACCGGCTTGGGACCGATTTCTTCCTGACCGGCCTCGGGGACTACGCGGACGAGCTCAGGATGATCTTTCAGCAGATGCAGCACGCCATCCAAGAAGGACGGCCTCAAGACCTGGACGGGCTCTCCGCCAACTTTCAAGACCTGCTCTTTGCCCTGCAGGAGGAGCATCCCTGGTCGGTCTCGTACTTATATCAATACGAGCCGTCCCCCCATGTTGTATCCACTGTAGTCAGTCCTTCCACCCCGTACCTCAAGGTCGTGCCGGGATTGAACAGCCTGCACCTGTTTCTTCATGATGGCAGCACCGCGCGGCATATGCGTGTCCCACGATCGGAAGGTCAACCACTGGGTCTGACCGGCTCTGAATTGTCGATCGACCAGGCCACAGCCATCTATCTCTCCGTTTCGTCTGATCTGCGGCCGTTGGTAACACCTCTTCTCCCGAAGAAGGCGACCATTGTGGAAGTTGCGACGGTCTATGACGTGCTCAACGCCTATCATCTCCGGACGTTGTTCACCTCCAGAGTTGCTGTCGCCGGGAACCTTCCGCTGAAGGAAGAAAGCCTTGGGACTGAGTTCTCCATCGCCTCTCTGACTGGTGACATGGACCGGGACAGGGCGTTGCTCGCGGGACGGCACGTATTGGTCACGGTCGGCCCACATCAGAACAATGGCTTTGTCGTCGGTTCCGAGCTGGGCGTGCGCAACTCAGTTCCACTTGCCGGCCTGTTTGAAAAACTTCGTCATACCGCCATCATTCTGGATCCTGGGATCGATCGAGAAGCGATCCGCTTGATTCTCGCACCGGCTCTTATTCGAACAGGGTTTGCCCATGTCGTCGTGGCGACCGGCTTACTGCCCAAGGAAGGCAGGGCCTTCGTGGAATCGTTCATGAGCCATGTGCAATGGCAACGAACGGACCAGGCAGCCATGACCGCATCTCGTGCTGTGTCGGCCACAGAGAAACATCCGACCAACGGGTCGGTTCAGGTTTATGGATATGTCGGTATGGACCAGGATCAGAAGGCGGCCTTTGCCGCCTTCGAATATACGCATGCTGTGGCTGAGACGGTCGCCGCCTACCGGGCAGAAAGGTACGAAGCCGCACTGCACCGTGCTGAAGACGCCCTTTCTCTTCTCCGTTTCACCGAGGCAGTCCAAGACTTCCGCAAGCTGACGGATGTGGCGGTCGACACCGCCTTCAGGGTCGGCGACTATCGGACGGCCGTCTTTCACCAGACAAAGCTCGTCGAGCATATCGATCAGACCGGAGATGAACGGGCCAAACCAGGGGCCCTGTACCGGTTGGGCATTCTCTACTCCAGGCTGGAGGAGTTCGAATCGGCCATCAAACATCTCGAATCCGCCATCGCCCTGTGGCGCAAGCAGGATGAGCTCGATCGCCTCGCCGAGGGCATCGCCACCCTGGGAGTGGTGAAGGAGAACATGGGCGTCTACGAGGATGCCCTCGATGCATTCGGACAATCCTTGCAACTGTATCAAGAGCTGGGAGAGGTACAGGATATGGCGATGCAGCACCGCCGGATTGGCCGAATCGATTATCTCCGTCTTGGTCGGTACGAGCGCGCCCGCGAGGGGTTTACGGCTGCGTTGGCTATCTATAAGGACCAAGGAGCGCGTCGCCTGCAAGCGGAGACGTTGTACGAGATCGGCCTGACCTATGAGAAGACCGGCCTGTTCGATGAGGCTGATCGGAATTATATCGAAGGACGCCGCATCGGTGAGGAAATCAAAGATCCCTTTGTACTGGCGACTGGATCGCTGTACTTGGCCAATACGTGTTGGTTCAGGGGACGGTATCAAGAGGCGTTCGATCACCTCGATGCTGCAACCAAGGAAGCTGAAACATCTCATGATCCTCAGCTTCCCATCATGATCGCAAACACCAAGGCGCTTCTCTACTGGACCCTCAACGACCTGGACAAGGCGCTGGTCTATGCGGAGCAGGCGTTGTCCACCGCGAAGCGAGTGGACATCAAGACTGAAAGAGCCTCCTCTCACAACAATCTTGGGCTCATGCTGCGTGACCGGGGCCAGATTGAGGCTTCCATTGAACAGTTCACACTCGCCAAGATCATCGACGAGAAGATGAACAGCCGATGGGGATTGGGTTACGACCATCGTAATATCGGCATCTCTCTCATGAAGCTGGGCCGCCATGCCGATGCGCGAGCGCATTTTGAAGCGGCGGAGCGGCACAGCGCTGCGATCAACAATGTCGATAACTGGGCCAAGGCTCTACTAGAGCTCGGCAACGTCCATCGAGAAACCGGTGGTTACGAAGCGGCAATCGACTACTATCAACGCACCTACGACCTCTCCAAGCGGCACCATATGAAAGAAGTCCTGTGGCGTGCGGCAGCCGGGCACGGCGCCGTGCTTCGCTTGATCGGAAGGAAGGAGGAGGCGGTCGGCCGGTACGCCGATGCAGTGGGAATCGTCGAAAGCATGCGCGCCGCTCTCAAGATCGAGGAGTTTCGCAACAGTTTTCAGACGAAGACTGAGGATCTGTACCGTGACACGATCACCCTCCTGATCGAACTCGGACGTCCTGGAGAGGCCTTCAATTATCTCGAGCGGTCACGATCGAGGAGCTTCATCGACCTGTTAGGAAATCAGAAGCTCAAGGTAAAAACGGAGAGGGATCAACAAGAGCTCGACCAGGTCATGACCTTGCAGGCCCAACTAGATGCATCGTCGCGTGAGCTCGCTTCGTTCGCAGCCCCTCCTCAGGATCTCGTGGACCGAGTGCGCAAGACAAAAGCGGCCTACGAAGAGGCATTAGTGCAACTGAAGCGGAGTAGCCCGCAACTGAGCAGTTTTGTGGCCGTCGATCCATTGAGGCAGGACCAGGTGCAGGCGCTGCTCGAGCCGGGTGTCGGACTTCTGTCGTACAAGGTGACCGGGGATAAAGTCTATATCTGGCTGGTGACTGCCTCGGGCACGAAGTTTTTTGAGGTTCCAACTGCCGCAGGGGAGATCGAGCTACTAGTCCGTGCCTATCGTGAGCGGGTGCAACGCCTGGAGTCCGTCTCCGAGGAGCTGGGACGTCTCTCCAAATTGTTGATCGCCCCGGCCTTGGCGGATCTGGTTGGCCTCCGCTATTTGGGGATTATTCCGGACGGACCACTGCACTTCCTGTCCTTCGCCGCCCTTTCCGGTCCTGAGGGAGCCCTGATCGACACCTACCCGCTGTTCTACTCCCCGGCGGCTTCGGTGTTGCAGTTCACCTTCGCCAAGCGGAGCGCAACCAAGCTCACGAAGGTGCTCGCGATCGGAAATCCTGACCTCGGCAATTATAACTACCAGCTCCCGCTGGCGGAGCTTGAGGCCCGTAGCATCCGGTGGGACTTTCCCGACCTTGACGTCCTGGTAGGAGCCAAGGCAACGAAGGAATGGATCGTCGACAACATCGCGAACTACGGGGTCATCCACTTGGCGACCCATGGAGAGTTTGATGACCTCAACCCCTTGCTGTCGTCACTCTGGCTGGCCTCCCAGAATCCGAGCAATCGCCGGCTTACGGTGCGGGAGGTCTTCGGTTTGAACATTCAGGCGGATCTCGTCACCCTGAGCGCCTGTCAGACAGGTCTGGGCAAACTGGAGGCCGGAGAGTTGATCGGCCTGAATCGGGCCTTTATCTACGCCGGGACCCACGCTCTGGTGTCGGCCCTGTGGCGCGTGGACGATCTAGCTACCTCCGTGCTGATGAAGCACTTCTATCGCAACTACGCCAAGATGGATAAGGCGACAAGTCTTCGCCAAGCTCAATTGTTGGTCAAGAAGGAATTCCCGCACCCGGCCTACTGGGCAGGGCTGGCATTGGTGGGAGATTATCGGTAATCTAGCGTGAGGAGACGATGATGCTTGCAGTGAGACGATCTATTACAACGGCGATCGTGGGATTGGTGCTGCTGGTTCCCAGTCTTCTCTCGGCCCAGACGATGTACGTCAGCAAGGATGAGGTGAAGGTGACGGAGGAAAAGTCGCCGATGTCCCGGGTGGTGGACACGCTTCGTCTGGGAGATCAGGTTCGTGTCCTCGAAAAAAGCGATCGCCATTATAAGATACGGGCTCAGTCCGGCAAGACCGGGTGGGTCTTCAAGTTCAAGTTGAGCGATCAGAAGGTCGGCGGCGGAGGGGGGGGAGACATGCTGTCAGGATTGACGGGTGAGACCCGCATCGCGGCTCGCGAGGCAAGCACCGGGGGGAGCATCAGAGGCTTGAAAGAAACCTCGGAGCATTACGCCGAGTCCAAACAAATCGATCCCGCAAGCAGAAATGCAGTGCAGAAAATGGAAGACCGTGCCATCTCCAGGGAAGATCTTCTCAAATTCCAGCGAGAAGGGTCGGTCGGTGAATTTTCTGGAGGTTGATCATGAAATGGGCCCTTGCGACACTATCGATCGTTTTAATTATGGGGGCTGCCGATCGGTCGTGGAGTTTTCTCGATCAATTAGTCAAGCCATCTGCCGAAAAGAAGCAAAGTCAAAGGACGGGACAAGCTCAGCCTGGAGAACCCAAGGGGTTGGTCGATGGACTCGGAGGATTGCTGGGGGCAAAGGAAAAGGATATCGGTCTTTTCAAGAAGGGGCTCAAAGCCGTTCAATCACTCCAACCGATCGGAGTTGAAGAAGAGATCGCCATCGGCCAGGCCGTCGCTATTGAGGCGTTCAACCGATTCGGCGGCGAATACAAGGATGAAACGCTCACGACCTATGTCAATCTGGTCGGGAAAACCGTCGCGGAGGTTTCCGACCGGCCCGAACTCACCTACCGCTTTGCCATTCTGAACAGCAGGGAGCAGAACGCCTTCGCGGCACCTGGAGGCTACATCTTCGTCACGATCGGATTGCTGAAGACTCTCAAGAACGAAGCGGAGTTGGCCGGCGTCCTGGCGCACGAAGTGGCGCACGTGACGCAGAAACATATGCTGAAGACTCTCCAGCGAAGCACAATCCTGGCGAACGTGTCCGAGTTCAGCCTGAGCGCCATGAACAAGGATCCGCAGCTGTTTTCGAACGTCATCGATGCGGCTACAGATATGTTGTTTGAAAAAGGGCTCGACAAGGAGCTGGAGTTCGAAGCTGATACCTACGGCATCGAATTCGCCTATCGGGCGGGATATCATCCGAACGGCCTCAGGGATTATCTCGCCACCCTCCAGAGCCAGGAAGGGACAGCGGATTCACTGTTCTTCTCAACCCATCCCTCGACGTCGGAAAGATTGGGCAGAGCGAAGGGTGTCGCGGCTCGCTACACAGAGGCCAGCAAGTTTCCCTACCTGACCGAACGCTTCCGGTCACGCATGGGCGCCGCGTAGACTTGATCACCTGGTCACCAGGTCAATGGCTACAGAGGGTAGGCTGACGAAGGTGGCTTCGCGCGGACTGTACTGTCGGTTAACAACCCAGAGTCCACGAAGTCGCTTCCTTCCCTCTCATGTCTTACCGAGAAATCTGGGCCGATCCCTGATGGAGACCATTTTCACCAAGTCCCGTACAGAGAGGACCCCGACGATCTTGCCGTTTTCCGTCACGGCCAAGTGACGGACACTCTGTTCGGCCATCGCTTTGCTGGCATCGCGTATGGTGCGATTAACATCGATGCCCAGTAGTGGAGAACTCATCACAGCACTCACGTGAGTGCCGCCCAGATCCCGGCTGCCGGCAAGCCCTTTCCAAACCAAATCGCGTTCGGTCACGATACCGACGATCTCGCCGGCCTCGATCGTCAGCAATGAACCCATTCGCCTGTCTCGCATAAGCTCAGCTGATGCACGAAGGCAGGCATCGCTCTGGATGGTCGCAATCGTGGTCGCCATCAGGACACTCAGCGGACGGTATACCTTATCAAGGTCGCAGACTGGACCGCTTTCCGCATCCACAAACGATCGCACGAGATCCCGCACGGACATGATGCCGACGATCTCACCGGCCTCCTCCACACAAAGGTGACGCACATGATGGGTTTCCATCAACTGACTGGCATCCAACATGGTGCGCTCGCCGGCAATCGTCAAGATTGGGCTCACCATAACGTGATCCACCTTCGTGGCCATTGGATCTAAGCCCTCCGCAAGCCCCTTCCGTACGAGATCCGCCTCCGTCACGATCCCGATCGGACCTCTTGTGGGATCATCCGACTCCACGAGCAGGCAACCGATCCGCCGAACACTCATCCTCTCGGCCGCAGCTACAATCGTTGAATTGCGAGGAACCACTTCCAGGTAACGATGCATAAAATCTTGAACGGCTCCGCCCCCATACTCAGTCATAGTCACTCCTTGCTCCACAAACCGATTGATCATTAGTCATTCAATACACGGCCCATGTCGTTTCAGCCCGAGATTCATGGCGACCACTATACTCCATTACGATCTGCCACGCACAGGCACCATGACTTTGATCCCAATGCGATGGCCGGCATGGGAAACTGGTCGCCTTTGAATCCTTCGCCTCCCTCACCCCTTAAGGTTCTAGACCTTCGAGCCAGTGTTTTACCTAGTATCATTATGAAACACTAATCTCCGCACCCTTCACCTCCTACAGATCCATCGCCGGCGCTGGCATCCGCACTTCTTATCGCTACCGATGCGACTCTAGGCTGTAACTCGTTACAATTACGTACAAACTGGAATACTGCGAGCGCAGATCACAACGCTTTTCCTGGATGCTTCCTGCCATGGCATTCAACTTGCTTTTCCATATTCTGAAGATATTCTCGGGCACCTATGGGGGTGAACCATGGAACGGACAACAGACCCCATCTCCATTCGCATTAACTGGTGCAGACGCCAGATTGCACAGGCTCGTACGGAACCAGAGGTGGACGGGTGGCGAGCCGAAGAGCACGGACTGCGTGATGCCTTGTTGAATTGTGACCACACTGAAGACTACCGCTCGTGCCCTCCAGAGATCCAAGATCGATACATGCTCGGCTTCCGTGACGGTACGGCGTTGTTGCGCACCGCTCGGATTGAGCGCACGACACAGAAAAGCAGAATCTACAACCCAGCTCCTCGGGTTGAACAAGACAATCTATCAGGAGATGAACGATGAATTGCATGCGATGTAACGGCCTTGCCGTCCGCGACGACAGCTTCGCAATCCAGACCGGTTCTTCGTCCAACTTTCATGGCTGGCGGTGCGTCAATTGTGGAATGATCGTCGACGATGTGATCCGAAATAATAAACGTGTCCTCCAAAGGTCAAGGAGACCCAGAGACTCTGAACGACGCCGTGAAGCCGCCTGAACGGTACTAGCTCACTCCCGGACCAGCCGTCCCAGGTGTATACATCCTTGTTCAACGTCGAGGCGAGGCTGCACCCACAACTCCCGACGAAAGGTCGGTCATATCCCGCCTACAACATTCGGCTATGCAAGGGGAAGGCGTTCGTCTTCACTCCTCGCTTGATTCTGCTTCCGATCTCCTGAGCGCAGGAGCTTGTCTCCAAGTCCGACGGCCAAATTTCGATAGATGATGACGCCGATATCGGGGCGACGCCGAATGAGTTCCTCCAGATCTCGCCGATGCAGCTCCGCCACCTCGAGGTTATTCACAGCCCTGGCCGTGGCTGAGTGGGGCCTCGCAGAGAGGAGTGACACTTCGCCACAGGTCTCTCCAGTGTGGATAGATCCAATGATGTCGGAGGGAGATGCACCGCTGATCGCGAGACGCCCATGAAGCACCAGATAGAGCCGATCGGCCGGCTCGTGTTTAGTAAAGAGTCGCTCCCCTGCCTCAATGTTCTTCACCGAGCAGACTCCGGCTAACCTCGTCGCCTGTTCCGTGTTCATCCCATGAAACAACGGGACTTCTCTGATTGCCTGTGCCATTCGGGGAGCGATGACGCACGTGGAAAACCCCCTCATCACCACATCGGCTATGGCCTGGACCGGTTCGGTCAGACCAAGAGATCCCAAGTCTTGTAACGCGTTCAAACGCACCATCTTCACGATGTCGAGTCGTTCGACCTGGTAGAACACCATGGCGGGCACATAGGCGACCGGAAGAAAATTCAGCTCCAGCAACGTCCGCTGCATACGCGGCGCATAGGCGCTGACATCAATTTCAATATACTCGATCGCCATCTCTTCCCGACACTTTCGTTCGAGTTCGGCCAGAAGAAAGCGCACGACATCGTCGGCAAGCGCGATCAACTCAAACACCCGAACCGTATGTTCCACCGGATCCATGGTATAACCGACCGCTCCAACGACTTGACCGCCTGCTCGGGCAAGAAAGTAATTCGTCTGGCGAGACTGCAGTTTGAAAAAACCATAGTCCAGTCGCATCGGTCCGAAAATCTCGCGATTCCTCACTCGGCCTCGTTCGATTCGGAGCAACGCCGGATACCCTTCGGCCTGCATCTGTTCAAGATGATAGTCGCCGCCTGCTGGATAGGATGCGGAGTCCTCGTCCACGATAAAGTCTGGAGTGAGTGAAGGTTGGTTCATCACGAGATTCGCCAAGGCATGGACCTCTGGGATGATGCGCGGATTATTGCGGCGTAGGGCCAGAGCATCCCCGAAATACCGAGCCAGCAGCGCAAAGCTTTCGCGGTGACGGAAGAGGTGCTTGAGCGGCAGAAAGCCCGTCGCAATGAATCCCTGCGCGAGACTGATGCGCTGGGCATAGGGATGGACGGTCCGAGCCACCACAAGGCCGACGTGAAGGCGGTTTCTGATGGCCTCGAGCCGCCGGTCCATGAGCAACTTTCCAACCTGCATCCGACGATACTCGGGATGCACGGCAAGACGACCGAACTCTCCGACCAGATCAGAATGGGCACCGAAGTCGAACAGGACCGAGGCGGTGCCGATCACGCGACCTGAGTCGGTATCCTCCGCCACCAGTATGAGCGCGTCATCGGTAAAGACGGAACGTTTCAGCCAGAGTTCGTCATAGAGTTCGCGATGCGGATAATCCGTCCCGTACACCGCGAGAAAGATCTCGCGAATCTGGCCGACGTCTTCTTCCCGAGCTTCCCTGACTCGAATCATCGGACATCAGGCGTTGATCAATTGGCCGCCACTTGCTGGTTCAATTGCCGACCTGCGATTTTGGCAACTGCCCGGTAATACGCTGCTCCAACAGCCAACGCTCCTTCATCGAAATCGAACTTACTGGAATGCGCCGGATAGCCTTCCCGACCCAGAACTTGGCTGCCGAATCGGACATAGGCGCCCGGAATCTTTTCCAGGTAATAGCTAAAATCTTCCGCCCCCATATTGGCGGTCTTCAGCGGCAGCACATGTTCCTCCCCAACGGTCTCGGTTGCGGCACGACGCACGAGGGTTGCCATCTCCGGATGATTGATGAGCGGCGGCGTCCCTTCCGTGACGGTGATCTGGATCTTCGCCCCATGGAGCTGCGCGATCGATTCTGCAATACGACGAATCGAGCTCAGTAATTGTCGGCGTACCGTCGGATCTTGGGCTCGTACTGTCCCTTCCAGTTTGGCCTGTCCGGCAATCACATTGGGTGCCGTCCCGGCATGAAACTGACCGACCGACACCACCGAGGGACGAGACGGATCAACCTCACGCGAGACGATGGTTTGTAAGGCCATGATCATGAGGCTCCCGACTATCACGGCATCGATGCTTTCGTGCGGTCTGGCACCATGCGCGCCTTGTCCGATGATCTCAACGGTAAAGTTATCGGAGGATGCGTTGACGGCCCCTTCACTCACCACAATGGCGCCGGGCGGGTAATGGCGATCCAGGTGGCCTCCGAAAATGAGGCCGGCCCCATCGAGTGCGCCTTCCTGGATCATCGCGATGGCGCCGGACCCTTTTTCTTCAGCCGGCTGAAAGATCAATCGCACCGGCGCCGGCAGATCTTTCTCCTGCACAAGCAGTGCAGCAGCACCAAGTAACATCGTCGTGTGTCCGTCGTGGCCGCAGGCATGCATGACTCCGTCATGCACTGAGGCGAACTCAAGACCAGTCTCTTCCTGAATCGGCAATGCGTCGGTGTCGGCCCGGAGCACCACGCAAGGCACCCCGGCAGGCCCAGGAATCTCGGCCACGACTCCGTGACCCGCGACATTGGTGCGGCTTTGAACCCCAAGGCTGTGAAGAAACGTGCTGATGACGCTGGCTGTCCGTGACTCCTGCCAGCTCAATTCCGGATATCGATGCAGATCTCTTCGCACCACCACCAGCCGGTCATAGAGATCTTGAGGAACTAATGGCATTTGGATTCCCTCTCTACTCCAATCCACTCCTGACCGAGCCGCTTCGACAGGACCGCGTGGCGTTATTCTTCCTTTGCTTGGACACCTGGGTGATACGTGGAATACACGTAGATCGGGATGGACAAGTGGCCGAGATGTTTCTCGATCAACGGCTTGACGTCTTTCCAGTCGAGGCCGCCCACACCAGTCGCCAACCGAGGGAGTGCGACACTCTTGATCTTCTCGCTTTCGATCAACTGAGCAAGAGCCTTAAGACAATGATTGACGTTTTCGATCGTGGCTTTCCCCGGTCTGGACCCATGGCTGGGCGCTGGTTCCTGCGTAAAGAGACTCACAATTCGTACGCCGCCGGCACCCGCCCAGGCCCACAACCCCCCGGTCTTTGGCGTGAACGTTTGGCAATAATGCCTGAAATCCTTATACATGGCTGGCCACTGTTCTCTTAGGGCCAATGCCAGGCCGTTTGCATAGTTGTCGTTCGGAGCAACACCGTGCGCGACCATTTCGGTCTTTGACCGTAAGATATCTCCTGCAACTTCCTTCAGCATGAATCCTCCCTTTACGTCCTCTGATGGAATACCATGGCACCCCCAGGGATGCTCTTTCGTCCCTGTCGGAATGCCGTCAATCGTCCTTGCGAATCTTGTTCCCTTCCGTTATGAAGTACGGGGACCGTCCTTGCCCCAGGAGCTCTGTCGTGGTTCACATCAGACCGGCAACCGAAGACGATTTTCCCGCTCTTCTCCAGGTGCAACAGGCTGCGTTTGGCGAATATGCCGGCGTCTACAAACTGAGCGGATGGACGACGGAAACCCTCGAAAGTCTGAAAGACGATGCGAGAGAGAAGCATATCCTCGTGGCCGAGGCAAACGGAGAGATCGTCGGCTCCGTGCGCTTTTGGACGGTGGCCGGCGTCTGCGTGATTCGGTTGCTCTCCGTGAGTCCGGCGTCTCAATCTCGAGGGGTTGGGAAAGCGTTGATCCGTGAGATTGAGCGAGTGACAACCGATGCCCATAAAATTTACGCCTGCACCATGCTGCGTACGGCCAGAAATATTCAATTCTTCCTCAATCTCGGCTACAAAGCCGAAACCATTTTGCCTGACCATTATGACCACCTCGACTTGATCTGTTTTGCCAAATATCGCTGAGTCGAACCCCAAAGGTCTACCCCGGTCGCTCATCAATCCAACAGACTCAGGTTACGGGGTCTTGGCGCAGCGGAACCCATAGCCGAAGTGTCGACCGGACGGTTCTGCATTAAAACGGAACGCGGTGCGTAAAAAATCGGGAACATAGAGCCAGGACCCGCCCCGCACCACTTTAGACTCACCCTTTGTCGGTCCCTGCGGATTCTTCGCTGGGCTCTTCTTGTAATAGTCATGTTCATACCAGTCATTGACCCATTCCCAGGCATTGCCTGCCATGTCATAGATGCCATAAGGACTCTTACCCATTTCGAACGACCCGCCCGGAACTAAGGCGAGATGGTTGTCCCATTCCTTTTTGCCAAAATTCGCGTGGAGCCGAGTCGGTGCTTCGTCACCCCAGGGATAGATACGCCCGTCCGTTCCCCGTGCCGCTTTTTCCCACTCCGCTTCAGTCGGCAGGCGCTTGCCCGCCCATTTGCAAAACGTGGCAGCATCCGACCAATTGATGTTGACGACTGGGCGTTTGCGATGTTGCGCTTGATTCATAATGTTCCAGTCTGAAGGCTCCTCCATGCCCGTTGCCTGCAAATACTTGGCATACTGTCCTACCGTCACCTCATACTTGTCTATGTAGAAGGCGTTGAGATAGATACGATGGACGGGCTTTTCGTCATCTCCCATGGTACTCCCCATGGAAAATTCCCCGGCCGGCACCAGGACCATCGGCGCTTCTCGTGGATCTTCCGGTAGCGCTCCTTGTGCCGACAAGCCGTCAGGCTTCGGACCGACCTTTCGCTGCCCCGGGAGCTTCGTGAGCAAGTATTCATGGATGGGCCGTTGCTCATCGCTGAAACCCAGTTCGTTGGCCTTGTCCAACGCGTTCTGTGCCAATTTCATCTTCTCTGGCTGACCCCGCCCACCGACAAGCAGACCCCTCGCTTCCTCCAGTAACCGCCACACCTTCGCGTCATTATGCAATTGCCAGGCTTTGTGTCTTGGCACTGGCAGACGAGAGACCGTCGATCCACTCGCTATAGAGACATCCAGCTCCAGCTCTATCGCAGTCTCGTAATGTTTTTCTGCACAGACCCAGGATTTCATACCTCGACAAGCCTCTGCTAGGTAGAAATGGGCTTGCTTATTCGACGGATCTTTCAGCAGGCCGGCTTCCAACACACTCCGCGCCTCCGCATACTGTTTTTGTTTCAGCAGAGCTGCACCTTTCGTCGCAAAGTCCTGGTCTCCGACGCCGGTTGCATGCACGACCGTCCCTGAAGCCACAAAGAGGCACAGCAAGATCACTCTCACCAGCAGGTCTCTCATGGGAACCCTCCTCCCCATCTCTATATAGAACCGTGAATTCGGTCTCGTCGGCTGGAGCCTTAACAAGCCTGGACGGCACGGGCAGGCTTACCCCAAAATGCCTACAAGATCAATGCCAGACTATGGCGGCACTGTTGACCTTTTTCCTACCCTCCCTCTCGAAGGCATTTCCTCAGACCCATTCCGGCGCCTCTTCCTGGCTCATCTCACGTCCCCCAAAGAGACTATAGAGTACTGGTAGGACAACGAGCGTCAGCGCTGTCGAAGTGAAGAGCCCCCCGATCACGACCGTCGCAAGCGGCCGCTGAACTTCGGCGCCAATCCCTTGCGCCAGCACCAGCGGCAGGAGGCCCAGCAACGTGGTCATCATGGTCATCACGACCGGGCGAAGACGCAGACTACACCCGGTCAGAATCGCCTCCTCCACCTGCCTGCCTTCATAGCGCAGCTGGTTGATATACGAGACGAGGATGATCCCGTTCCCAACTGCAAGTCCAAACAGCTCGATGAATCCAACGGAGGCCGGCACGCTCAGGTACTGCCCGGTCAACCACAAAGAAACCACACCGCCGATCAATGCAAAGGGAAGATTGACGATAATCAACGTGGCATAGCGCAAAGAATGGAACGCCCAAAACAACAGGAAGAAGACGAGTCCCAGCGTGATGGGCACCACAATCATGAGGCGCGTGTTCGCCCGTTCCATGTTCTCGAATGCCCCGCCCCACACGACGCTGTATCCCACCGGCAGATGGACCTGCGTCGCCATCTTCTTCCTGCCTTCATCCACGACGCCGCCGATGTCCCGCCCGACAACATTGAATCCGATATAAATGCGGCGCTTCACCTGTTCACGGCTGATGCGAACCGGTCCTTCCCGCATTTCGATGGTTGCAAGATCGCTCATTGGGATCAAGGCACCGGAGACGGCCTTCACCCGAATTTCTCCGACGCTCGCGACGCTGTTCCGATACGGCTCCGGAAATCGCAGGATGAGCTGAAACCGCCGCTCACCTTCATAGACCTGCGTCGCCGGCTTCCCACCGATCGCCGTGGTGATGATCTCCTGCACGTCGGCCACGTTGATGCCGAACCGGGCGATCTTCTGCCGGTCGATGTCAATGGTCAGATAGGGCTGTCCGGAAGTCTGTTCGACCTTGATGTCTTTGACACCCTTAATCTGCTGCAGCAAAGACGCGATCTCCTCCGCTTTGTGCCACAGAACGTCGAGGTCGTCGCCGAACAGCTTGATCGCACATTCGGTCCTGATGCCGGAGATTAGCTCATCCACCCGTTCCTGAATCGGCTGGCTCATGAGCACGGAAATACCAGGAATCTCAGCCAATTTTTTCCTAATGGCGTCGGTCAGTCCCGACTGCGTCCTGGCCGTCTTCCAGGTGCTTCGGTCGTGCAAGGTCACTACCGGATCGCTCTCGAATGGTTCTTCAGGCGTATAAGCGATTTCCGGCCGCCCGATTTTGCTCACGGCCATACGAACCTCTGGGAATTCCAACATCGCTGTATGGGTCTGCTTTTCCATCTCGATGGATTCCGGGAGCGACACGCTCGGCAGACGGACGATTTGAGGGGTGAGCGCACCTTCCTCCAATAGAGGGATGAACTCACGCCCGATGAAGGGCACGAGGGTCAAACTGGCAAGCACGATTGCCGTCGAACCGACCAGAACGACCTTGCGATGTTGTAGGGTCCATTCTAATACCGGCAAGTACCGGTGCTTCATCCACCGAGTCAGACGCGTTTCCTGCGGATGGTCTCCGCGCAGGAACAACGACGCAAGTACCGGTGCCAAGGTCAACGTCACCACAACCGAAGCAAGAAGCGCGATCACCAGTGTATAGGCCAACGGCGCGAACATTTTGCCTTCCATGCCATGCAGCGTCATAAGCGGGAGGAACACAACACTGATAACCAAGATCCCGAAGAGAATGGGACGTCCTACCTCTTTGGTGGCTCGCAACACCACCTCGATCGTGTCCTTCGCCTTCAGGCCGTTACTCTGCGCGAGATGGCGATAGACGTTTTCGACCACGACGACCGACCCATCTGCAATCTCGCCGATGGCGATGGCTAGGCCGCCCAGCGTCATCAAGTTGGCCGATAACCCGAACTGTTCCATCACGATGAACGTCACGAGAGGGGTGACGATCAACGTGACAGTCACGACGATGGCGCTGCGGACATGGCCCAGGAAGAAAAAGAAGACGAAGACCACCAGCACAATCCCTTCAATCAAGGCATCGCGTACCGTGTGAATGGCGGCATTCACCAACTCAATGCGGTCATAGAAAGGGATCAGGTTTGTACCGGCTGGAAGGATATTGTTCTGCTGGATATCATCCACCTTCGTCTTGACCGCCTCGACCACCTGACGGGCATTCCCTCCGCGAAGCATGAGCACGATGCCAGCGACGACTTCCCGCTCACCATTGAGCACCACCGCGCCATGACGGACGGCGTGGCCGATACGGACCTCGGCGACATCGCGCACGAATACCGGTGTACCGCCGACTTCCTTCACGATGATGGACTCGATATCATCGACACCCTTGATCAACCCAAGGCCACGAACGATTGACCGGTTGGCATGCCGTTCCAACACGTTGCCCCCAACATTAGCATTGTTCTTCACCACCGCCTCATGGATGTGGTTGAGCGTCAAGTCGTACTTGAGCAGCTTGGCCGGATCGACCAGGACTTGATACTGCTTCACGAACCCGCCCATTCCGTTCACATCGATCACCCCTGGCACACTCTTGAGCAGCGGACGCAACACCCAGTCTTGAATCGTCCGTTGTTCCGTCAACTCCGCCTCCGTAAGCTTGGGATCACCCTCCGCGGCATGCGGCCCATCCAGATAATATTGGTAAACCTCGCCCAAACCCGTGGCGATCGGCGCCATCACTGGCTCAATCCCTGCGGGTAATCGTTCTTTCGCCGCGATCATCCGTTCCAACACCAATTGGCGGGCAAGATAGACATCGACTTCGTCCTCAAACACCATCGTGATCTGGGAGAGCGCAAATTTAGACAACGACCGGATTTCCGCTAAACCAGGCAGGCCGGTCATCTGGATTTCGAGGGGATAGGTGATGAATCGTTCTACCTCCTCCGGCGAGAGGCCCGGCGCGTCGGTCAACACCTGCACCTGTATGTTTGTCACATCGGGGTAGGCATCGATCGGGATCGATTCAAAGGCAATCACTCCGACGACGGACAACAGACATGCCAAGCCGATGACCAATATCCGTTGCCGCAGTGAAAATTCCAGAAGCGAGGCAATCATGGCGTGGGCTCGATCTTATCCCGTTCCATTTGAGATTTGAGTGCGAAAGAGCCCTTGGTGACAACCTGCTCGCCAACCTTGACCCCCTCCAGTACCATGACGACGTCTCCCTCTTCATGCCCTAACTTCACGGGCCGCACCTCAAAGACACTAGGCTCCCGTAGAACAAACACCATCTTGCCGTCAGGCCCGTCTTGGACAGCCGCGAGGGGTACGCTCAACACATCCTCGCTGGAGGTCCCGTACACGCTGACAATGGCGAACATTTCCGGTTTCAACAGGCGATCCGGGTTCGGCACGGTCACCCGTAGGCTCATAGTACGAGTGGCCGGATTAAGCGTATCGCCGATGTAGGTGATCGTTCCCGAAAAAATGGCATGCGGATAAGCGGCCAGGATCACGTCGACTTTCCGGTCTTTTCGGATGTATTGCACGTCCTTCTCCGGTACGTTGCCGATCACCCACACATCAGTGAGATTCGCCACGGTAAACAGCTTCTGCTCGGTCTCAACCACTTCACCCTGCGTGAGGTTGCGTGTGATCACCCGTCCGGCGAACGGGGCGCGCAACGAAACGTCGGCCTTAATCGTATGGTCCCGATCCAGTCTGTCGATCTCGTTTTGAGGCACACCGAGCAGTTCCAGACGGTTTTGTGCTTCACGCACTTCGGCTCGCGCGGTCTTCATCGCGGCCTCACGGCGCAGGAGTTCGGCGAGACTGATGGCCTTGTTTTCGTACAGTTCTTTGGCTCGAAGATACGCCAACTGCGCCTCATGCACCCTCGCCCCAGCTTTCAGGTACTCTCCTTCCGCCACGCCTAGGTCCACACTGTGGAGCATCGCCAACAGCGCACCCTTCTTCACGTCCTGCCCAACATCGACATGGACCTTCACAACCCGACCACGGATCAGGGTCGTGACCTCGGCCAATTCGTTTTGGTTGGCTTGGACGGTTGCAGGAAACTGTCGGTGTAATAGAAGCTCCCCCTGCGCCACCGGCACAAGTTCCAGCTGCATGCGGGATACCTCTTCTGTTGTCAGACGCAACAGCCCTGATTGCGAGGAAAAGGAAGCTTTCTTAATCGTGGTGGTGTCGGCGGACCGGTTCTCGCAACCCAGCCCGACTACGATGATCAGACAGACCATTAAACTGCGAATCAACTCTTGGGTGAATGGTCTCTCGTTGTCCTGCTTCATACGACCGTCAGTCATGAATCATCACTGCTCTCAACCCCTCTTCGCCTTGCGTTTGGTCCTCCTGTCAACTCTCTCGCACGTGGCATGCCCCCTTATAGTCGTTGTTTTCTCCCGGCAAAGTCCGATATTCGTAGCCAATTGCCACGGTACAAGAATGTCGCTGTAGCAAAATGCGACAGACGACCCTCGTACTGTCCCACGTGACTTGAGGGTTGAAGAGAAACCGTTTTGGAAAGGAGTCAACCCGATATGACTGTCCAGCCTCAATTTCCAGATGAACAATCGCCAGGCGGTGAGTGGAAGCGCCAGCCGTATACGTTTCTCGAATGAGTCATGGTCGACGGTAACTCGAGCTATCTTGCCGCAGCTGGGCGTTGTCATCTCTACGTCTCATTATTCTTTGTAGGCAGGAATGTCTTGGCTAGGGTCTGGGCCAAGGTCTTATCAAGAAGATGTTCTTTCTCAAAATTTGTCTAGTCAACTGGACGACTATGGGGACATTCTCCACAATTCCCCGAACCGTGCGTCCCAGTACTGCTCAGACACACTTATTGTCGCAACGTTATGGCTAGCCTCCTTCTCGTGTTGCTCGCACAGGAGTTGCTATTCCCTCTCTCGTAGTCACTATCGTTACTAACCGAAAGGAGCGTTTTATGGACATGTTGTGGATGTTCATGGGAGTGATGGGAATACTCCTCATCGCCGGACTCGTCGTGTACAAAAAGAGTGCGTAACGCGCCATACGAGGAGCTCCAAGACTTCGTCAAGGAAAGAACCTCCAAATCTCTGAGGAGTGCCTTTCTGCGGAAGCTGAAGACTCTAACGTGAACGGTTCTTCCTCTGGCTGGTTGGTGGTGTTTTTCACCTATTCTTCGTCCCTCCGGTGAGTATGCTGCTTATCTTGCGGGGCAGAGTGGCAACGCCGATGGCTGTAAGCACATACTGCGCTGGAGGGGCTCCCTTTACCGAACAATGAGAGTCGAGCACGCGCTCTGATGGATCAGCTTTGTTGAGACACTTCCCTGGAGAAAACGAGCCACCGCACTCCGTCCTTTTGCTCCGGTCACGATCAGGTCAGGCTGCTCAAGGCTCATCACCCGCAAGATTTCTTCAGCCGCCGGTCCTACCCGTGGGATTTGTCTGACCAGATAGCCGGCTCGTTCGAGACTGGCAGCCTCACGCGCGAGTAATTTTTCTCCCGCTTCCTTCACGACCGTATACCGCAAGAAGGGCATGACATGAACCAACAGAATCACGATTGGTTCGGCCTCCGGATCAATTTTCACCTGTTTCAGCAAAAACTGAATGGCCCTACTGGATGATGCCGAGCCGTCTGTCGCCACCAACACTCGCCGAAGGGTTTGCGGTGGTTCCTTGATGATCAGGACGGGAGATGACGCGTGCAGCGCTATCGCCGTCGAGACACTCCCCAACATGAACCGATCGATCGCGTCCAAGCCGCGGCTGCCCACCACGATCAAGGCGGTACCCCCGGCATGCTTCAACAGTGCCTGTGCTATTTGCCCTTTCTCCACACGCACTGACCCATTCAACCCCAGGTCTTCCAACCGCTGCTTCGTTTCCGTTTCTACCCGCTTGGCCCGGGACTCCAAGAGATGAATGGCCTCGCCGACGTCCGGTTCATACCCGGTCACGGTTGGATGCGTGACGAACGGAGTCCGAGCAGAATTGAAATCTATGGTATGAATGGCCATCACCCGAGGTGCGACACGAAAGGGAATCCGCCCCAGCCATCCCAGCGCCCACTCCGAATATTTTGAGCCATCGACTCCGATCACGGCTTTCATCGGCATCCTCCTTATCCACTGTCATGAGGTGTTCTGGAACTTACAGGCGGTTTATGCACATGCCCGGTTCCAGACGCCAGACTCGGTTACGAACGCGGTCCGTGTTGGCCAACGAATGATCAAGCAATCATAATGCCATGATGACACGAAAGCGTGTGCGTTCCATATTCTTGTTTGGATAGAGGGTTCAGAAATTAGAGATTGGCGCACGACTCGACTTTTGGTACAGTGCGAGGCCGCACTGGCACTGTGGATTCATGGATTCCTAGGAGGATGACGGTAAGTATGCGAATACAGACTGGTTGTAGGCCGGCCCGGTCGATGGGGAGTATAGGTGGACTTGTCCTTGTCGGTGTATGTGTGCTGCTTGCCGGTTGTGCGGTGCAGACTGGCTCAACGCGCTCCGAGGTTCCGCACGTCGAGGAAAACTCCTCGGCAGTACTTATCGCAGATGCCTCCCCAACTTCGTCCTCCAGCCTTACAGCCGTTGGCGATCAATCTTCGGATGAGCCGTTTGATCCCTTTGCCGAACCGGGTGAGGAGACCGTTGAGGAATACGATCCCTGGGAGCCAATTAATGCAAAAGTGTTTGAATTCAACCGGCAGTTTGATCGCTGGCTACTGAAACCGGTGGCCAAGGGCTACAACGTTGTCGTCCCCGACCTCGTCCAGGTCGGCATCAGCAATTTCTTCTATAATATTCGCGTGACTCCACGTTTCATGAATAATCTTTTCCAGGGGAAATTTAAAGGAGCCGGTATAGAAGCTGGACGGTTTGTTGTGAACACGACCGCTGGGATCGGCGGATTTTTCGATGTGGCGCAATACCTCAGTCTCGTGACGCCAGAAGAAGATACCGGCCAAACACTTGGATTCTACGGGATCCAGCCAGGGCCCTATGTCGTGTTGCCGTTCCTGCAACCCTATACAGTTCGTGACCTCGTCGGGTATGTCGGCGATATTGCATTAAACCCTGTCTATTGGTTGATGTTCCCGATCATTGAGATCGACGCAATTCCTTCTGTGATCCCCCATTATAATCGGGTGACGACCTCCTTGATCCTGATCACCGCACGGGGAACCGAAATCGTGAATGATCGTTCACTGAACTTGGAAAAGTTTCAAGGGGTGGAGGAGTCGACTCTGGATCTCTATGCAGCGGTCCGTAACGCCTACCTTCAAAAGCGAGCCAAGGCAATTCGAGAATAGCGGATAAGAGCCTTCCTCTCTTCGGTGGTTTTCGTGTGACTTCTCTTGGTATGCCTCGCGAACACTCTCGTGCGAGTGCGTCGAAAGGAAAATCGCACACCAATTAGCTTGCGCTCAGCACACCCAATGCTCGCGCGGCAAAGGTGCATCGGGTGTTGAGCCACTTACAAGATGTGGGGACAAGGTAAAACGATGCCTAGACGCTCTTCTTGTACACGATGATACCGCCGATGAAGATCACGAGCATCACGACCACAAAGATTAAGAAGGTACTATCCATAGCTACTCCTTTCGTCCGGACCAATCACACGATGAAGTAGTACACCACAGCACACTTCCCAAGTCTGAGACCGATAGACATCCTCCCTGAAACAAACTGTTAAGCCTGACACCACAGCGTCGGATGCCAAACGCTAACCCGGCCCCTGGACCTCTGGGAACCAATATCGGCCCCAAATTTAATCTGAAGAAGAGGTACTGTCAACTGGTTTAGACACAGGGTCTAGCATGAGTAGCTTGGAGCAAGGTGAGGGGGAGGGTGAACGTGAGGCTTACGCGATCTGCTGTCTCCAACAAGGGCTATTCGCTTTTCTCGGCATCAGGGAATGGAGAGCTACCTTGAATCGTCGGCAGAAACTATTCCGGCACCTTCCAGTTTGTTACCGTTCTGCTTATGCGAATGCCGTATGAACTGGTATCGTGCAGGATCGCCCGTCGCGTGCGAGCCGGTAAGGCCTCAGGCACTTGAACACCCACCAGGCCGCGCGGCATATGTTTGACAAACATGGTCACGAGATGCGCCGTGCTCCACGCAATTGGCGAGTAAGCGAGTTTTCTGCGCCGCAAGGCGAACAGTGAAGGGAACCGAGCATCCCAACGGATCAGGCAAGGACGCACCCGCTTGTACCCGTAGACTAACACCGCCACGGCAAAGCGAGCATTGTGCAGAATCCCTCCCTGGACCATTCTGATCATCGTATGAGGAGAAGCCGTCGCTGGGAATCGCACCGGGCTGAGACCGCGCGACCGAGTGAGTTTCCCTTGTCGATACCATCGCCGAAGTTGGTCGATGTCGGCCCCGCCGATTTTCGCGTCCACATTCTGAAGATGAAAGACGCGAGGCAAAGTCGTAACTTCGTCTTGGGCGGCAAGAACTACACCGACCAGCCCAATTGGCGGGGGAAACCTGAACCGTTCTCGCTCGCCGAATCGGGCACCGAAACCGAAACGGCCGTCACGATAGACACCAGGGCGCGACACCGCTTCTTCAAAGGAGGTCTCGGCCGACCACTGTGAGACAGGATTCTGAGACGCCGTTTCCTCAAAAAGTCGGACCTCTGCTTTGTCCAGCCGATCAAGTTCAGCTGCGGCCTGCGCAACGAATAGATTCGTCAATCCAGGCGCGACTCCGGCGTGGATGAGCGCCAATCGTCCTTTTTCTCGGAATTGTCTATCGAAGAAAAACTGCTCCGGTCGAAATGGGTGAGTCCTTAAATGTGACGCGGTATCGAGGTAATGGGCGCGCAATCGCAGAGCCGCACGCATGACGACCTTGTTCAAGACAGCCGGGCAGGCATTGATCAGGAGATGGCATCCTTGGGCTGCCTTGACGACACTGCGGAGGTTCCGGGCGTTGACGCGTTGGATGACAATATCGGAGTTTCCGCCCAGGAACTCTCGAGCACGGATAGGATCACGGTCACCGCAAGACACGTAATGGCCTTGCCGCTTAAGCAGCTTGACCACGAGCGAGCCGGTCGCCCCCACTCCCAGAACAAAGACCTTCATGGGTCGGGCACTCTACCATAACCTCCATCCTGGATTTCAGTGCACTCTCATGTTTATGAGGTATCACGCGAGCAGGTGAGGAGGCAGATGTGTTGCCGACAAGACTATACAGGCGTTCAACAAAAAATGACTGGTTTTCAAGAGGTTGGGAACCATGGCCGGCTTTCCAACAATTTCTATAGCAGGGCTGATCGCTGGTATGAACCGACGAAGATTGGTTCACATTCGCAGGATTGAGCTTCGCCAGCCCTGTTATGGTTAGCAGTGAGGACCAGTGCGGTGTAACGGTAGCAAGAGGCAAAACCTGGCACACCGAGAAAAAACAATGAGATTGCCCTCTTGGCAGACTGATTCTGACGGAGTCTCCTAAGACTGCTAGGCAGGGGTCTGAACGTGACCTTGTCTTGAAGATACGTGGGATGGGTCGGTTGTGACCGGGTAGGCCTGAACTGAGTATGTTCTATCTGGATCGAGCGTCACGCGAACCTTTCCTGTCTTGTTCAAGTAATCGATGGCCAAATATACCTGATTCCACGTCAGATCGGGACAAAGCCCAACAACTTCCTCCATCGAACAGCTGGCACCGAATTCCTCCAGCGCATGATAGACGCGGTCTATGATAGCTGAAACCCTCATAGATCCCTCTTCGGCACAGGAGCTTTTCTTTGTGTCAGTCATTTCATTCTCTAAACTAAGTCGGTACCGAACTATACGGAATCTTAACGAGTTCGTACGACTTCTGTGAACTAGGGAAGTTTCTAGAAAGAAGGAGGTATCTTACTAGTGATTAGGTGCGCTTCGCAATGACCTGAAGACCCATCCAGCCAGCTGCCTCCGGTCTAAACCTAGGTCGACACGCTCACGAGGCCTTCAGCGATAGCGTACTTAATAAGCTCGGCGGTGGAATGCAGATTAAGTTCACCCATGATCCGAAACTTGTGGAATTCCACGGTTTTCACGGAAATATTGAGAATGGCGGCGATCGTTTTGGTTCCCTTTCCCTCCGCGACAAGTTGGAGCACTTCTCGTTGTCGCTGAGTAAGGGACGTCACGAGCGGCTTACTTGGTTGCCCATCCGGGGATTGCAGTGTGGCCGCCAACACATCCTTCGTAATCAGCGGAGTCATGTAATGTTGACCTCGCATCACCGCCTGAATCGCTTGCTTCAGCTCCACCGCCGCTGAGCGCTTAATCAAATACCCTGCGGCTCCGGCCTTAAAGGCTTCAGTGGCATAGGTCGGTGTCGCATGCATGGTCAGAAAAATGAGCTTGCTTTCCGGCACCAACTTGGTCAACTGACGTGCCGCATCCAGCCCATTCAGCAATGGCATCGAGATATCGAGCAAGACGATGTCGGGACGGAGTTGCTGAGCCATGTCGACCAGCGTACGCCCATCTTCCACCATCCCAACGACCTCACCCTCGGCTTCGACCAGCTTCCGTAGCCCGGCCAGAACAATGGCGTGATCGTCTGCCATCAAAATACGCGGCCGCTTCATGTGACCTCCACCTCAAAGGGTACCCACGCACAGACCTTCGTCCCTTGGGACGGTCTCGACTGAATTCTGAACACCCCGTGCAATTGCCGCAATCGTTCCTCCATGCTACTCAACCCCAGACCTTGTTCATGGGCGCTCATTTCATCCACGTTAAACCCTTTCCCATTGTCTAGGACGGACAGCCCAAGCCCTTTGGAAGACCCACGAAGCCGGACGGTCGCCTGCGTAGCCTGCGCGTGTTTGACGATGTTCTGGACACTCTCCTGCATCACCCGGAAGAGACAGGTGGCGTGATCGAGAGACACAGCAGTCGGAACCCCGGCAATCTTGAGACGGATCGGCAGACCCGTGCGCCGAGCAACCTGCTGGACATGATCTTCGACAGCCGGGCGCAGTCCGGCATGCTCCAAGAGTGACGGATGAAGGCGGTAGGCGAGGCTGTGCACATCGTCCGAAACCTGTTCCAATCCTTGCCGCAACGTGATCAACGCTTGCGTCAGTTCAGCCGGGACGATCGAAGAATGGTTCTCGAACGACGCGACTTCCAGGACCAAGGCCGCCAGTCGCTGACTCACATCATCATGCAAATCCCGGGCGATTCGTCGTCGCTCGTGTTCTTGCGCCGTCAGGAGCTTCGAGGTCAGCTCCTCCAGCTGCACCTGCTGCCGATGAAGCGCCTCTTCCGCTTGCTTGCGTTCAGTGATGTCACGATTGGACTCCAGCGCGTACTCCTGGCCACCGTACATGACCCGCACATGCCGACTCTCGACGATCAACCGCCGGCCATCCTTGGCGATGTGGGTAATCTCACCGTACCACCGGCCCTCTTGCGCAAGGCGAGCTTCCATCTCTTTGGTTGTCGTCGAAGGGCTCGTGTTGAGCAGGGCGTGACTGCTGCGTCCAATCACCTCATCCGATCGCCATCCATAGAGTTCTTCCGCCCCGCGGTTCCAATACACGATGCCTCCACCGATCTTCCACACAAAAATGGCATCGTGGGATTGATTCAGCAAGTCCGCTTGCTGTCTTAGCAGCTCCTCTGCTTGTTGGCGTTCAGTGATATCGACGGCTACGCCACCCAACAGGGCAGGGGACCCTTTGTGATCAACGATGGGAAACTTGCTGACGAGGGCATGTCGCACTTTTCCATTCTGGATGAACGGCGCGACCGAGTGCATCGGCATCCGAGTCTCCCACACTTTCTTGTCACTTCTCTCGTACTGCTCGGCAATTTCTTCAGGCCACAATTCACGGGCGGTCTTCTCTTTCCAATCTAAACCTGCCAGTAGAGATTCGTGAAAGAGCCGATTGACGTACAGATATTTACCTTGACCGTCTTTGATCCACGCAAAGCCATGCAAATTATCCATAAAGGAAGCAAATTGACGCTCGCTGAGCTTCAGTGCCTCCTCGGCTTGTTTGCGTTTCGTAATGTCGATCATCGCTCCCAAGGTCCGCGTGGGACGACGATCTGTTCCCTCGTTGTCAAACAGCGTCCATGATCGCAAGCTCAACCAACGGATACTGCCGTCGGGCCGCACCACACGATGCTCCATCAGGTTCAGATCGTCACTGACTGAATTATTCGTCAGCTTCATCGCCGTCACAACCGCTTCTCGGTCATCCGGATGGATGAGCGCGAGATACCCTTCGACAGAAGCCGGCTCATCGGGACCGACTCCGTACATTTCTCTCATCACCGGCGACCAGTAGACGGTCCCGGCGCGGTAGTCATGATCAAAAATCCCAAAGTTCGCCAGGCGAATGACCTGATCTGATCGTTCCTCGCTCTCGTGAAGGGCGCGCTTCGCTTCCACACGGGCCGTCACGTCTTCAGTTGCAATCACGATACCGCCGACCGTATCCCCGCTGTACCACGGGCGAACATTCCAGGTGATCCACTGGATGCTGCCATCGGATCGGACGAAGCTGTCTTCATCTGCACTGAGTATTTCTCCCGTCAGACCTCGACGATGGACTTCCTTCCACCATGACGGAAAATCAGGAATCAGGTCATAGTGGGACCGACCCAAAATATCTCCGTAGAGCCCATAATCCTCCATCCAGCGCCGACTCGCCCCCAAATAACGCATGTCCCGGTCAAACATGGCGATCGCGGCAGGGGCGTGTTCGATGAACAAACGAAACCGTTCCTCGCCTTCGCGCAGTGCTTCATTCGCCCGTTTCTGGTCGGACACGTCGATCTGAAATCCGATGAGTTCGAGTGGCGCACCCGCCTCATCGCGAAGCAGGCGGACTTCATCGCGAAGCCAGCGATAGGCCCCATCCTTATGCAGGAACCGGTATTCGTGGATATGACGACCATATTCAAAGGTTCTCGAAAGACCCGCCAACACATACGCACGATCATCGGGATGGATATGACTCATCCAAAAGTCCGAGTGACTGGTGAAGTCTTTCGGGCTGTACCCGAGCTGTTCCACCACGTTCTCACTGACGAATGTGGCGGCATAATCCCCGTCCACCTTACAGGCGTAGAGCACCACCGGAGTGGACGTCAGCAGAAGTTGTTGCCTGGCTTGCACCGTCCTCAATGCCGTCGTGCGCTCGTCGACACGCTGTTCAAGCGTCTCGTTCAACCGGCGAAGCGCCTCCTCGGCCTGCTTGCGTTCTGTGATGTCATTGCCGATCGTGAGGATGCACGCCTTCCCTTTGAGGGTGATCATGTTCGTGGAGATGAGGAACTGTCGGTATTCTCCATTCCTCATCCGCATGGAGACTTCATGATTCCTGACCGCCCCTTCAGCACGAAGTCGATCGACGAGTCTTGCACGGTCGAGAGGGTCGGGCCAGATTCCCAACATCAACGTGGTCTTTCCGATGACTTCTTCTCGACGAAAACCAAAGATCTCGAGACACGCGTCATTGATCTCCAGACAGCGTCCGGTCTCAAGTTCCGTGATACCGATCGGGTGGGGACTCAGGCGAAAGGCTTCGGCGAAGAACTCGTCCTTTGCCGATTTGGCCGACTGTTCCTGCCGATCTCCTGGGTGAAGGACCGGTGAAAGTGGCCTTGCCCTTACCCAACGCTTTTTCTTGATGGCCTTGGGTTTCATGGCGAGAGAATTTAATTCTAGTCTTCTTACGTAGGTCCCGCAAGCCCTCAATTTTGGTCAGGGACGTCTACCTTCAGGCACATGTGAGAACGATCGGAGATCAGCATGCCTCGATGAAACTGTACGGCTCGGCTACCCCAATGGGTTTCCCTGAGACCATCAATATGGGCGGTTTACGGGCCTGAGAAAAGCGATGATGAGGTAAAGAGAGACCGGCTGCCTGACGGCCCATTTAGACATCCAGCCTTCAGAACATGGACGAGCCTGGTTGCTTGACTTTGAGAGGTTTATCGCGCGTCGAAGACTGTTGCAGCTCAGCCAATTGTTGCATGAGTACGCGTTCACGATCCGACATCTCGGTAGGCGTCCGCACCTCCACCACGACAAAGAGATCGCCCTTTCCTTTCTCTCCGACCTTGGGCATGCCTTTCCCATTCAGCCGAAGCGCTGTGCCGCTCTGAGTTCCAGGCGGAATCGCGACTTGCAGCGTCTCTCCTCCCAACCCCGTCACGCGCAACTTTCTGCCGAGCGCCGCATCAGGAAAGGTGATTGATTGAACCATATAGAGATCGTCGCCATGACGTTCGAGCGAGGGATGCCGCCGGATATGAGGACTGATGAGAAGATCGCCTGGAGGCCCGCCGTTGGCGTTCGCCTCGCCCTGGCCAGGCAACCGAATGAGCATGCCGTCGTCGATTCCAGGCGGAACCTTCACCTTCAACGCGTGTGGGAGAAATCGATAGCCGCTGCCCTGACAGAACGGACAGGGAGATTCAACGATCTGCCCCCGTCCCTGGCAACGCCCGCATGTGGTCAAGGTGACCAGTCGTACATCCTTCCTCATCTTCACGTCTTGCTTCTGTCCGCTTCCTCGACAATCGGGACAGGACAAGGGCTTCGTACCGGCCTTGGCCCCGCTACCTCCACAATCCGTACATTTTTCTGATCGTGTGAGATGGATCTCCCGCTCTCCGCCACGAGCAGCTTCTTCCAGCGTTAGCTCGACATCGTAGCGAAGATCCGCGCCTCTCGCCGCATCCGGTCCGGGCCTCATGCGCCGCCCAAAGAAATCCCCAAACATGCTCGACAGATCGCCGAACCGACCTCCAAAGAAATCCCCGAACTGGAAGTCCCGCATGAGGTCGTCTGCCGACCACCGTTCACTTACGCCGGCATGGCCGGTCGTATCGTATTCTTTTCGCTTGGTATCGTCGGACAGCACGGCATAGGCTTCCGCAAGTTCACGGAACTTTGCCGCCGCGTCGGGATCCTTGTTCTTGTCAGGATGGTATTGCAAGGCTAACTGCCGATAGGCATGCTTGATCTCATCGCGAGTCGCGGTTCGATTCACACCAAGCACTTCGTAATAATCCCTCTTCGTGTTGACCTCTGGCACTGGGATGGCTCCTCACCCTCTTAGAGAAGATACACGATCGTCATGCCGTAGCCTCGTGCTTCAATGTCATCTTCTCCTTAATCCATATGGACTCCAATGCGGAGGACCCCAGTAAGGCCCCCAGTACGGTCCCCAATAGGCACCGAAGTATGGATAAGGATGGAACCAGAAGGCCGGCAGCTTGGGAGGCCAAACCGTCAACGAGGCAATATCGATCGTCGGATAGGCATACTCGACCTCGTCTAACATCTGCGTCGTCGAACCGGTCACTTCGCCCACCACCGTGACTCGTGTCCCGGTAGGAATGGTCGCCGGATCGAGAAACTCTTTGTGGAACGCGAGGAAGCGCCCATGGGAATCTGTCAGTCGCCCTTGCGGCTCGTAGTCGCTCGCGAGTGGAAGTTGGAGAACCTCGATCTGCGTTCCGTTCTGTTTAAGCGGCTTGACTGAAAGCACGGTTCCTCCAACCACGACGAACTGACCTTTGTAGGAGAGCGGCGAGTCTTTTATTTGCTGAAATGACACATCTCGCTCGATTTTTTGCTGAAGATCGGGTGGTACAACCGGCACACCGCCGCATCCCACAACCCCTAGGATCGAGAGAACAGCCGCAATTATTTTTGTGACGCTCGTCGCACGTCGAAGATCCATGCAACCTTTGTTCAGCAAGAGGAATGCCTGACCAAAACGCGAGCGAGCTCGCGAGCGGAATCTCATGTGTCACCGGCAGAAGTTTGAGGGAAAGCCGCTCGTACCATGATGGATGGCCTGGACGGAAATTGGGGGAGATTGCCCCAATTTCAGACAACAGCTGCTGGGCGATGGAGCAACGTTCATCGACTAGTCGGATTTTCCTTTTCGCCAAAAAATCCAAACCAGCACACTCGCGACCACAAGCGTGACAATCGCTTCAAACAAGTACTCAGACATCGAGCCACGCACAAGGTGAGAAGCCCTTGGTTCCTTACACAATTCTAAGCGCTTGAGCTCGTACTAACGAGAGCGCTTCGAGAAGCTTGAGAGCAGGCCATCCAGATCTCGCACCTGAATGGCCTGGTCCGCGGGTTCTAAGACCATGAGGATGTCCTGCGTTGTGGCGTTGATGGAGGACACAATCACGTCTGCGGGTCCTCCGCCTTTGGCAATCCTGGGTATCGGCGGCTGACAGAGGCTCACACCGAATACCCCGATCACAACCGCGCACAACCCAATCATGAATCGAAGATTCATACGCTCCGACCTCACACGGTACTAATCGATCTTCACTGAGACGGATTTCTTCTTCGCTTCCTCCGTCTTCGGCATCCGGATTTCCAATACACCGTCCTTGAAGGAAGCCTTGATTTCGTCGCTCTTCACTTCACAAGGCAAACCCACGCTCCGCAAGAACGACCCGTATGACCGCTCACGGCGATAGTAATTGTCCTCTTTCACTTCTTTTTCGTCTTTTTTCTCGCCTTTAATGGTCAAGGTTTCCCCTGCGAGATTGACTTCGACATCTTCCTTCTTCATCCCGGGAAGTTCGGCCTTGACCACCACGGAGTCTTCTTCCTCATAGACATCGAGTGAGGGCATACGCACCGACAACGGACGGAGGGGTAACCAACGGTCCCGTCCGAACAGGTTGGGAAATGGACGCCGCCACATGTCGTCCATGAAACGCTCCATCCAATGCTCGATGTCCTCCACTCGCGACGCGATTTCACTCGGTTTCTTGGTGGCGACGGCTTTTTCTTCTGCTTTGGCCATGACACATCCTCCTTGCTGGGGGTTTGTTGTGGTTTCTATCCTCAGGCGGCGTGATGTCGCCCTTCCTCTCTTTATTATGGACGGATCTCCAACCGATTGATCGCCTTATCCACGCCGAAGACATACCAGGCATCGAACTCGGCCATTTCTTTCTGCGGCGCGGAGGGTACATCGCCTTCCAACGTCACCACGGATCGTTGCGCCATGACACGAATTCGTTCCTCGTTCACAAACGGATCTTTCTTCAAGACGATTCGAACCGCCTTTGCGATCTCCTCATCCGAATCCGGCTGACTCGGGACGACTTCCATCCCATTGATGACATCACGGCTCCCTGGAACCCACCAGGCCAACACCCCGGCCAACCGCTTCTGCGTGAGCCCGGTCACATGGTCGTCGAGCAACACGACCCCGTCGTTTACGGAAACCCTGATCGAGCCATGAGGCTCGTTGGTGACCTCTCGAACGGTTTCCAGTTGTCCCTTGCGGATTAGGCGGATCGTGCAATTCATGAGGGCGGTTTCCTGAAGCAACGCATCACGTACCGCATCCAAGATCGCTCCGTCTCCCATACGTGTTGCCGGGGTGACGCGGAGGCGGTCGATAATCCCGGTGACGCCCTGCACCGCGATCGCCAACTCCAGGCTGAGCTTTTTCGCGGCAACATGTTCAACCTCGCCTTCCAGGGTGAGGACCCCGTCGCTAAATTCCATCCCAATCGGACACTTGTGCAAGTTAATGCGCGGCTCCCGCTCGAAGGCGGCACGCACTTCTTTTAGAATCCGATCTCGTTCTGACACAGCGGTGGTCTTCATGTGGGTTACCGCTTACGCAGGTCTGCACTCTCCCTCACCAATGACGATGCTCAGCAATGACGATGCCACACACTTCACCATCGCAAAGTCCTTGATGGTTTAGGCTGAAGTAGGATCGCCAGTTGTACCGAGAAATTTCAGAATGGGGTTGAAGTGGGGACTAATTCCCCACACAAGTTCGTTCCCTTGCTGCAGAACGCCACGTTTGTGTTGACTGACTCCTAGAGGAATCGCCTGCTGATTGTGTTGCCTCACGGCACGCACGATGCACAAGAAATTAAGAGGCGTGGTGTGGACTGTGACTCTTCCTCTCTTAGACATTCGCAATCTGACCTTCACGGCGGGCGATCAGAGGATTCTCGATCGACTCGGTCTTACAATCGACCCGGGAGAAATCCATGCTCTCCTCGGAGCGAACGGCTCCGGCAAGACCACCCTTGCCTACCTGCTCATGGGTTGTGACGGCTATGTGCCGACGACGGGTACCGTGATGTTCAACGGTGCGGACCTTCTCTCACTTAAGACGCATGAACGAGCGAAGTTGGGCTTGACCCTCGCCTGGCAAGAACCGGCTCGGTTCGAAGGCCTCACGATCCGCGAGTACCTGACCTTGGGCCGTACCTCGCTCGATCCAGAGCCGGCGCTGCTCCAAGTCGGCCTGGACCCCGATCGCTACCTGAATCGGCGAGTTGATAAAGCCCTCAGTGGAGGCGAGCGTCATCGAGTGGAGCTCGCCTCCGTCCTGTCGATGAAGCCGACGCTGGCCATCCTTGATGAGCCCACCGCCGGCATCGACATGCTCTCGATCAGTCATATTATCAACGTCATCCGCGTGCTCAAGGATCACGGCGGGGCGGTCTTGCTTATCACTCATCAGGAAGAGGTCGCAGCGATTGCCGACTCGGCTTCCCAATTGTGCAACGGCCGGATCATTTTTTCCGGCGATCCCGCCCATGTCATCGAACACTTTCGCGGACGGACGTGCGTCCGATGCGATGGAGAGGTCTGCGGATATGTCCGAACTTGACGAACTCGCTCGTGTCTTGCCGATGGTCGGAGCGGAGCCGACAATCCTCGCTGATGAGCAGATCGCGCATGTCGTCGGACACGGCCATCGCATCCTGAGCCGACGGTCTGTACCAGGTCTCCAACTGGATGTGGAAGAAACTCCAGAGGCGCTCGTGGGGAAAATGACCATTCAAGCGGGCGTGACCATCGTGCAGCCCATCCACATGTGTTTCGGCCTGGCCCATCCGACGGGCAGTCAACGCATTCAGATCGACGTCTTTGTCGAAGAGAGGGCGACGGCACGCGTGCTCTCCCATTGCCTTTTCCCTGTCGCCACCGCCGCAGAACATCGCATGCAGGCCACGATTGCCGTCGGCCCCGGCGCGTCCTTAACCTACACGGAAGGCCACTACCACGGCCCTCACGGCGGCATGCTGGTGCTCCCTCATGCGACTGTGAAGATCGGGAAAGGCGCGAGGTACTTCTCCGACTTTTCGCTGCTATCCGGTTCGGTGGGCAATCTCGACATCGATTATCTTGTCGAAGTGGAAGAAGACGGCATCGCCGAACTCACCGCAAAGATCTTCGCTCACAGGACCGATCAGATCATGCTCAAGGAAGCCGTCATTCTTCGAGGGGAACGCTCACGGGGTCTGATCAAGACGCGCGTGGTGCTCGAAGACGAAGCCCGTGCAGAAATCACCGGCATCACTGAAGCCCATGCACGAGGAGCCCGCGGTCACGTCGATTGCATGGAAGTCGTGCAGGGCCGGGCACATGCCAGCGCGATCCCCATCGTGCGGGTGTTTCACCCGGAAGCAAAGGTCACCCACGAAGCGGCCATCGGCAGTGTGAATAAGAAAGAATTGGAAACGTTGATGGCGCGTGGGCTCACACCGGAGCAAGCGATAGAGATGATCGTGAGCGGGATTCTTCGGTGACAGGTCGTCTTACTCCACACCTTGATCCATCGCTCGACGCAGAACGCTCGCGCTGTGTCTGATCACGAACCGGTGCGCACATGGAATCGTGGTTCCAGCGCCTTTAGATTCTCCATGATGCCGGTATACTCCAATTCCGCCATGGGCAGCATGGCCGCGCCGAAGAACCCTTGGCGTCGCATGCCGATGGCTTTGTCGGAGACGGTGTCCCGCACTCGGTTCCAGAACGGATGGGCAAACGTGTCCGCCGGTTCGGTAAACCGTCCGTCGTGCATCGCGAAGGCGGCACAGGTGATCACCGGAGGGCCATCGAAGTAGCTGATGCCCGACTGAAGCGGGACCGGCATCAAGGGCATCTGGTGAGAGCCACGCATACCACCTGCCACATACGGACCGACGGCATAGGGCGCGATGACTTCACCCGTTGCCGGGAAGTCCTTCTGAACCCGCACCAGCATCACCGGGTCGTCCTTGCCGGTGTACTTCCCGGCAATGTTATGCAGCCGTGAGGTGGATGCCACCACGGCTTGTTCCCCGCTGGCGACGGACCACACCGATTCCACGACGTACCGTTCGGTGTCGCGCAGCAGCGCGGCGATTTCGTACAGTTCTTTCCGGGTATTGAGCTCGATGATCCGGTCACCTTCCGTATGATTCACATCCATGATGACGAAGCGAAAGCCTTGCGCCATGCTGGGTGCCAGGATCAAGCCCGGTGTATTCATGGGATCTGCAAAGGCCATATAAAGCGGGAGATTAAAGGCGCCGGGATCGGTCTTGTCGGCCGCGAAGAAGAGAAAGGGTTCATTCGGCCGCTCGTTGAATTCCATCTCCGCCACTGCCGGTCCCATCCCCCGCACATTGCCTGAAAAGGCGTCTTTCAACAGGTCCTGACCGGCACCGTACAGCCCCTGCTGTTTGGCCACGGCGGTCCCGGCGAGGAACGCATCCCAAGCCAGTTTATGGACGGCTTCGTGTCCCGCGCCATGCTTGTGGCTCATCAAGATTGCAACATCGTCACCGGTACTGCTGACATAGTGGTCGATCAACAGAGCCGAGCCATGCTTGGCGATATGATTCCGAACGCTTTCCAGCACTTGCCGCGAGGGACAAATATGACCGCCGATCGAACCGATATCGGCTTTGATGATGCTGAGGGTAACTTTCATGGTGATACTCCTCTTCTGGAGAACAATGAGCGTAGTTCTTGCCTGAATATAAACTGAGCAATCCCGATGCCACAGCGCTCATAGACGATTCGTTCACAGATTCCCATGGTTTGGTGTATGGAGATTTAAAGCACAGACATCCGATGGCTGGGGTAGGCGGCTACAGAGATGCATGGTTCGATGAGGCAAGATGCAACAGTGGGAGAAGCTTTGCACCAGTCTTGTCCCAGGGATACCCACGCCGTTGACTCGTAGACATCACATGAAATTGGATTAACACTCGCATGACCTTGCGCCAGGCCACCAGCGCGATGCTGACCATCGACGGCTCCCGCTATTCCGGCAGCGGCACCATTGTGCGGCAGGCTGTCGCCTTCTCTGCCCTTACAGGCCGGCCGATCCATATGGTCAATGCGAGGGCTAAACGAGACAAGCCGGGGTTACGCCCACAACACATCCGCGTCGTCGAGGCCATTGCCGAGCTTGTCGATGGAAGAACGGAAGGGCTTGCCCACGGTTCGCAGGAATTCACATTCCAGCCAAGCCAGCTCAAGACCGGGAGACACTACCATTGGGACATTGGCTCTGCCGGCTCGACAACCATGCTGGCTCTCGGCATCCTGCCGGTCCTGGCCTTTGCCGGGTCACGAGTCACGGTCGAATTGCACGGGGGCCTGTTTCAGGACTTTGCCCCTTCGGCTTTTCATCTCCAACACGTCTTACTTCCCCTAGTTCGAGACATGGGGTTCCGCGCTGAACTCGAGATCGCCCGTCCCGGCTATGTGCCGCGCGGAGACGGCATACTCCGCCTAGTCGTGACACCCCTCACTCAACCTTTCCGTGCGGTCACAAAGGAAGAGGCTGGGCCGGTCACCAAAATAT
>Ga0224510_10000159_pt1 | contig 56748 bp, 50 predicted proteins | sample SF_May12_sed_USG_FD_170161 | JGI IMG/M metagenome (GOLD analysis project Ga0224510, IMG submission 170161) | Sediment microbial communities from San Francisco Bay, California, United States - SF_May12_sed_USGS_4_1 | ecosystem: Environmental > Aquatic > Marine > Sediment | place: USA: California... | reverse complement strand
CAGGCGATTATCCAGGGTGCGGCGCAGCGTGCTGCCCAGTCGGTGCGCCGGCAACAGTCCCCAGCTGGATTCGCTGCCAAGAGTTGCGAGCACTTCGGGCGGCAAGGGTTCGGTCAGTGCCGCGTAGGTGTACATTGCCACTACTCGCGACGCACCGACGCCGAGTCCTTTGCTGAACGCATTGTTCGCAAGAATGACTTTGACCGCGCGAACCTCGGCCTGCGGCGTTGTCAACAACCAGCAATCACGTTGCCGGGTGAGGCGCGCGACCGGCGTGTGTTCACAGATCCTTACCGATCGCGGCAGCTGTCGTGCGAGGCCACGGATCAGTGCGGCGGGCTGCACCAGATAGCAGTGCGGCGAGTACAGGCCGCCATGATAGAAACGACTGCCGATTCTTCTCTCGAGCTCGCCCCGTTCGAGCGACTCATACGGTAGATTCGCTGCATCGAGGAAAGCCCGGTATTGGTCGAGTGCCCGCCGGCCGCTGTTCCCGGCAGCGGCGCGATAAGTGCCGCTTCGTATCAAGTCGCAATCTATCGCCGCAATCTCCACGATTTCCCGCATTTCTTCCATTGTCTGCGCTATCAGCTGATTGCAGCGGCGCATGCGCTCGACCTGCTGCGCATCGGCGTCGTTGGCCAGCGATATCTCCAGCATGAAGCCGGAATTACGTCCCGGATTGCCTTCGCCGATCTCGCTGGACTCGAGCACCACGATGCGGTCGTCGGGCGCATGGCGGGCCCACTGTCTGGCTGCCGCGAGCCCGGTGTATCCCGCGCCGACAATCGCAAGGTCACACCGAGTGTCATCGCACAATGCGTTGCCGGCCTCGTGCGGCGGCAACAGTGCGTTCCACCCGCAACGGCTATGATAATCAGGATAGGCGATTCGGCTCATACGGCATTATTTCACGATTGCCGGGGCGCAGCGGCGACGGCCGGACTCCTTTCGCAACATACACATTGCAGCCTGCGGCGATAGCCCGGAAAATGCGCTGCAAATCTTGCGTGGAGCGTTGCATTGATCAATACGGATGTCGTCGTAATCGGCGCGGGCCCCTGCGGCCTTTTCCAGGTATTCGAGCTCGGCTTGCTTGGCCTCAAGGCAGAGGTCGTGGATTCCATTCGCCAGCCCGGCGGACAGTGCACGGAACTCTACCCGGACAAGCCCATTTACGACATTCCGGGCATCCCGGTGTGTACCGGCGAGGAACTGACGCAAAGCCTGTTGAAGCAGATCGAGCCGTTTCACTGCGGCATGCATCTCGGCGAGGAAGTGACTGTCGTCCGGGCAAACGATGCGGACACGTTTCACGTCGAGACCGATGCCGGCAAACAGTTCACGGCAAAGGCGGTAGTCATTGCGGGAGGCGTCGGTTCCTTTCAGCCGCGCCAGCTGCGCGTTCCCGACATCGAAACCTACGAAGGAAAATCGGTGCACTATCGCGTAAGCAAGCCGGCGATTTTCTCCGGCAGGAATCTCGTGATTCTCGGCGGCGGCGATTCCGCGCTCGACTGGGTGGTCGCGCTGGCCGGCATAGCGAAGAAAATCACATTGGTGCATCGCCGTGACGAATATAGAGCGGCACCCGCAACGGTCGAAAAAATGCGCGCACTGGCCAGGGCCGGCAATGTCAGCGTGATCGAGAATGCCAAGGCCACTGCAATACACGGCGATAACGGCCAATTGACTTCCCTGACAATTCAACCGAAAGAGGGCGATGCCATCGACCTGCCGGCCGACGCGGTACTGGTGTTTTTCGGACTGGCGCCAAAGCTCGGACCGATCGCCGAGTGGGGCCTCGACATCAATCGCAAGACCATCAACGTCGATACCGAAAAGTTCGAAACGAACGTGCCGGGAATCCACGCCGTCGGCGACATCAACTTTTATCCGGGCAAGAAGAAACTGATACTGTGCGGCTTCCACGAAGCAGCATTGGCGGCATTCGCCATCAAGCAACGCATCGAGCCGGACAAGAAGGTGCACGTCCAGTACACGACAACCAGCCCGATCATGCACCAGCGCCTCGGCATACCGGACTAGGCCAAAAGGGGTCGCCTGCCATGCAGGCTCCTACAGCGCCAGTAGCAGCATTGCAGGCGACCCTGCCCTTGTAGGAGCCTGCATGGCAGGCGACCCGGTGCCAAGAACCGCATCATTGTAGGAGCCTGCACTGCAGGCGACTTAACCGCTGCACTTTGCAATCAACGTTGCAAGCGCCGTATCGATTCCCGAAACGTCGAAGTTCACGCTCAACAGGCTTGCGGAATAGGGGATGACTTCGACCTGCAGGCGGATTGCTCCTTTCAGGTACGCGAGCAACTCGCGGCTGTCGCTTGCGCCGCGAGGCTGCGTGATCCTGTTCGATTTGTCGACGCCCCAGTTGACCAGCAGCAAATCCTTTTCATCTGCCTTGAAGCCGACTTCGGTGTTGAACGAGGAGATGAATCGTTGCCAGTCAACGCGTACGGATACGCTTCCGTCACCGCCCGGCCTGCACTGGAAAATCAGCAGCGGACGAACCTGCTTCGTTGCGTACTCGTTCGCAATCTCAATGCTGGATTCCGTCGTCAACGTAGCGACGTTTTCCCAGGAAACAGGATCCTTGCCGACTTCCAGTGACCAGTTTTCCGCTGGCGAGTCTGCCAGTGCCGGCGCTGCAGTCAGTGCCAGCGTCGCGAGCGCGATGCGGATCATCGTGCCTGGACGCCCCTGATCGCACCTTCGATCAGGTTCAACGCCGCCTGGCGGCTGACACCGTTTGGATCAAGCGGTCCCGCAGGTGTGGATGCAATGCCTATCGCAACGCTTTTCGCGTATTTGAACATCAGCGTCATCGCGGCCGCGAGCTCTTCGCTGGTCGGCCCGTTCGCCACGCGCAGGCCGTGCCCGGGTACTTCATCGGGATCGAGTACGTCCATGTCGATGTGAACGTAGATCACGTCGACATTTGCCGACAGCGTGTCCATCTGCTTTTTCAGGTTGCCCGAGAGCTTGCGAATATCCTCGACCGAAAACTGCTGCACCTCGTACTCGCGAAACCGTTCGGCTTCCAGCGGATCGAGGTCTCGCACACCGCCCCACACGATGTCGCTCATCGGCAGTCCCTCGGTCAGGCCGGAAGTCCTGCGAATATTGTGCAGCGCATGACCGGCCGCAACCGCGACCGGCATGCCGCCCAGCATTCCGGACAAGGTGGTTTCCGGCACATTGAAATCGCCGTGCGCGTCGATGAAAACCAGGCCGACGCGCCGGGCGTTGCCGTCGGAGTCGTACTTGAGGCCGCCGAGCATACCGAGCAAGACATTGCAGTTGGCTTCCAGGCCAACCGTCAGCAGGTCGTCCTGCAGTCCTTCGCGCACGATGTCGGCCATGTTCGCGTTGGCCAGTGCCATGCGATTCCAGGTTCCGTACTGCTTGTCCTGTTCCGCCGTCAGGCGGACATCCTGTACCGGGCGTATCAGCTCGCCGCCCCATTCCGCGATAAGGCGCTCGAGCCCTGCGGCGTGAATGTAATCCGGGTTCATTGATATCTCATCGACGTTGCGCGAACCGCCATAGGGCTGCTTGATGACATCGACCTTGACCTTGTTCGCGCAGAACGCCGTTCCGGGTAATGCGAAAACAGCCAGCAGAATGGATACGAAAAAAATACGCACGGTTCGTCCCCCGGATTCCTGAAAATACCAATCGATATCCAGCGGATCTTAACATCCGGAAGTACAACGAAGGCCAATCGTTACTGACGAAACCCGCTAAATCGGAATGCGCGAGAATGGCGTTTGCGTTAGGCTGCTGGCAGAACAAATACAGGGGGTAACATGTTCAGACGCATTTCATGCAAGTCCTTGATGTTGTTGGCGCTGCCGCTGTCGACATTGGTCGGGGCCCAGGATTTCAAACCGGTCGAAATGATCGTCCACCCGGTTTCGGGCAACGTGTCCTACATCGAGGGCAGCGGCGGCAATATGGGGCTTTTCATCGGCGATGACGGCGTCTTTCTGATAGACGACCAGTATGCGCCGCTCACCGGGAAAATCGTGGCCGCCATCGGCAAATTGACGGACAAACCCGTGCGCTTCCTCATAAATACCCACATGCATCCCGATCACACCGGAGGCAACGAAAATTTCGGCAAACTAGGTGCGACAATCTTCGGCCACGACAACGTCCGTATCCAGATGGCGTTGAGTGATTACGCCGAAGAGCCGCCGCTGGTGACATTCAGCGAAGACATCCGCTTTCACATCAATGGCGATACGGTGCATGTGTTCAAAACGCCGGATGCACACACCAACGGCGATTCTTTCATACGGTTCATGGCCGCCAATGTGATACATACGGGTGACGTCTATCGCACGACAACCTATCCTTACATCGACGTGGCCAACGGCGGCAGTTTCCTCGGAACCATCAAAGCGCTGGATCTATTGATCGAAGTTTCGGACAGCAAGACCAGGATCATTCCGGGTCACGGGGTCGTGTCGAACGTCGCTGAAGTGCGCGCCGTGCGCGACATGCTGCTGATCATTCGGGATCGCGTCATCACCAGCATCGCGGCGGGAATGACCCTTGAGCAGACACAGAAAGCCGGCCTCACGGCCGAATACGACCCGCGTTGGGCCAGCGCGACACGAATCGGCAGCCCCGAAGAGTTGCTGCGGGCTGCTTATGCGGACCTGTCTCCTTAATAGCCCTCTTAACAACGATAAGACAATCCGCTACCGGGAGAACTCATGAAATTCAGACTGGCAATGCTTGCAATTGTCCTGGCCATTGCGGGCACAGCGATGGCCGACCCAAAAATCCTGTCGATGCGTGAACGCGCCGAGGTAATAGACAATGTGCTCGCAGGCCGCGTGCAAAGTGTATTGCCGGGAATCATGCGCCGCAGCGACATCGACATGTGGCTGATCATTTCGCGCGAATACAACGAGGACCCCGTCATTCGCACTTTCCTGCCGTCGACCTGGCATGCGGCGAGACGAACCACCATCCTGCTCATTTACGATTCGGCAGAAGGTCAGCCGCTGGAAACGCTTGCGGTGTCTCGTTACGCCGTTGGCGATACGTTCAAGAAAGCCTGGGATCGGGAACAGGACGGTGAGCAGTGGCAGCATCTGGGCAAACTGATCGCCGAACGCCAGCCGAAAAAAATCGCTGTCAACACCTCGGACAATTTCGCGCTGGCCGACGGCATCAGCCACACCGAGTACGGGAAGCTGATGGAGGTGCTGACACCCGAGTTACAGGCGCGCGTGGTGTCGGCGGAAAACATTGCGATTGGCTGGCTGGAAACCCGCAGTGCGGAAGAAATGCAGATCTACCCGCAGATCTGCCGTATTGCGCACGAGATTCTTGCAGAAGGCCTGTCGGAAGCCGTCATACAGCCTGGTATCACGACCACAAACGATGTTTCCTGGTGGTACCGGGAGCGAATCCGCGAGCTCAAGCTGACGACATGGTTCCATCCCTCGGTGTCGGTGCAGCGTGCCGAGCAGGCGGTGGTCGACATGAAAACCGCGATCGAATCGCAAGATGACGATGTCGTCATACTTCCAGGCGACCTGATTCACGTTGACTTCGGCATTACCTATCTTCGCCTGAACACGGATACCCAGCAGCACGCATACGTATTGAGGCCCGGCGAATCAGACGCGCCGAAAGAACTGAAGCGCGCACTGGAACGCGGCAACCGGCTGCAGGATATCCTGACCTCCCGATTCGTCACCGGGCGCACCGGCAACGATATCCTTGCGCAGTCGCTCGCACAGGCAAAGAAAGAAGGCATCGTTGCTTCGATCTATACCCATCCGATCGGCTATCACGGTCACGCGGCCGGCCCGACCATCGGCATGTGGGACCAGCAGCAGGGCGTGCCCGGCAACGGCGACTACCCGATGTACCCGGATACCGCGTACTCGATCGAACTGTATGCCGAGACGGAAGTCGCAGCCTGGGGCAAGGCGGTGCGGATCAGCCTGGAGGAAGACGCCTTTTTCGACGGCGAAAAAACCTGGTACATCGACGGGCGTCAGAAAGCCTTTCACCTGATTCCGCGCGTGCCGGCCACGCAATAAACAACTATCAGAGAGAACGCCATGTTGCGAATGCTTGTCATCGCCCTGTTGCTGGCCGGACCGGCTGTTGCCGATATCCGCGAGCTGGTGCCGGAAGCGGTCCTGAAACAGATTGCCGAGGAAACTTCCGGGGAAGAAGCGAAACGGAATCTCGATACACTGACGCTGCAGCATCGCATGCGCGCCAGCAGCCAGTTCGATGATGCGACCTCGCACATCCTGCGCAAGCTCGAATCCTACGGGCTCGACGAAGTGTCGACGCTCGAATACGCGGCCGACGGCAAGACGATGTTCGGTACGCAGAAATCGCGGCCGGTATGGAAGGTCAATTTCGCCGAGCTGTGGGAATTGAAGGACGACGGCGGCCAAAGAACGCGGAGCCGCCGGCTGGCGAGTTGGGAAGCGGTACCTTTGAGCCTCGCGCAGGACAGCCTGTCGGGCGAAGCGACGACGATGCTGGTCGATATCGGCGGCGGCACTGCCGATGCCGACTACGCGGGCAAGGATGTCCGCGGCAAATTCGTGCTGACCTCGAGTCAGCCGGAGATTGTCGTCGAGCGCGCGGTTGGTGAGCTCGGTGCAGCCGGCATAGTTTCCTATGCGGCGAACCAGCGATCCGCATGGTGGAAGCAAGACGACCGGCTGGTGCGTTGGGGGCATCTCAGCAGTTTTCCAAAAACAAAAACATTCGCCTTCATGGTTTCACTCGGCGAAGCACGTCGGCTGCAGGAACGCATGGCCGGAGGCGAACAGATCCTGCTGCACGGCAAGGTCGATGCCACTCACGAACGGGGGCACTACAGGTTTGCCACGGCGAGAATAAAAGGAGCGGACCCGCAGAAGTCGGCCGAGGAAATCCTGTTCACCTGTCACCTCGATCACCCGCGGCCGGGTGCCAATGACAACGCTTCCGGTTGTGTCTCTATTCTCGAAGTCGCGCGCACGCTGAACAAATTGATCGATGAAGGCACGCTGCTGCGTCCCGCGCGCTCGATACGATTCCTTTGGCCGGCCGAAATCGAAGGCAGCATCATTTTTCTCTCGCAGCACAAAGAGCCGTCGCTCATCAAAGCCAACATCCACATGGACATGGTTGGCGGGGGACCGGAAACAAAAGCGGTGTTCCGGATATCCGGCGGCCCGATCAGCCTGCCGACCTTCATCAGCGATCTGGGCTTCGAGGTCGGTCGTTTCGTCAATGAACAAAGCGAAGCGTTCGCCGGCGGCGCAGACGTTGCGTTTCCCTTGATTGCCACGGAGGGCGGCAAGGAACCACAGCTCGCGCTGATGGAAGGACTCGACATGGGCAGCGACCACGATGTGTTTCGCGAGGGCAGCTGGCGAATCCCCGGGCTGTACCTGCACGACTGGCCCGATCGCTACATTCACACGAACTTCGACACGGCAGCGATGATCGACCCCACCAAGTTGAAGCGCGCTGCCTTCATCGGCGCCGTGAACGCATTGTTTCTCGCGGGCTTCTCGAACGAGCACGTTCCGGCAGTGCTCGCGATGCTGCGCAAGAATGCACTTTACCGCAGCGCCGAACTCGTGGAGCGCCTGAAGCCGCTGGAGCCGGCTGACAAATCGGCGGTCGCTCGCGTTCACTTTACCGTCGAACGACGCAAAATCCACAGCGTCGAATCTTTCGCGCCGCTAGCGGAAAGACTGCACGACGAAGCGGCCGATTTCGTTGCCCGCCTGGAGGCACTGGTGGCCAGGCCCGCCGCGGCGCATGCGTCGACCAACGACACGGTTTATCGGCGCGATCCGAAGATTCCAGGCCCGATGAGCGGCTTCGGATTCGATTACATGGAAGATCGCTACGGTGCGGACAGGTACGCGCAGCTCCGTCTGCCGAAATACGCGGGCTCGCATGGCAGCGGCGGCGAATACGTTTACGAAGCGCTGAACTTTGTCGACGGCAAGCGCACGGTCTCAGAAATCCGCGACTGGCTGACCGCTGAACTCGGTCCGGTGCCGGTGGAAACAGTCGCCGAATACCTGGAAGCGCTGCACTCCATCGGCGTCATTAACCCGGTCGATTGAGTGCTATCCTCTGGACACCATATCCGGCAACGGTATTTCACAGCGGAGTTCGAAATTTGAAGGGCAAGACGGTGGGCGTACTGGGTGGCATGGGGCCGGATGCCACTGTCGACTTCATGGCCTCGGTCATTGCGCTGACGCCGGCAAAAAGGGATCAGGATCACATCCGCATGATAGTCGATCACAATCCGCAGGTACCGGACCGGCAGGAGGCTTTGCGCGGCGACCGCTCGGCGGTCGTCGGCACATTGATCGATATGTGTTTGCGCCTCGAGGCGGCCGGCGCCGATTTTCTCGTGATGCCGTGCAACACGGCACACGCGTTCCTGAACGATGTTATCGCAGCAATTCACGTTCCCTTCGTGCACATTATTGACGAGACTGTCGGCGAAATCGCGAAGTTGCAACCCGCGTCGAAAAAGGTCGGCGTTTTGGCTACGATCGCCTGCGTGCAATCCGAAGGCTACCAGTCTGCTATTGCAGCGACCGGCAGGCGCTGCTTGCTGCCGGAGGAAAAAACACAATTCGAGCTTATGGAACTGATATTCCGCATCAAGCGCGGCGACAAAGGTACCGGAGTGCGAAGATCGATGCGGCGCATTGCGACGGAACTCATGGCGCAGGACGCCGACGTCATCGTGGCCGGTTGCACCGAGATTCCGCTTGTGCTGGGAAGCGCTGATCTCGATGTGCCGTTCATCTCGTCCACCGAGGTACTTGCAAGGCGCACGGTCGCCCTTGCGATTGATTGACAAGGGCCTGAGCCCGAGAGGAGTTGATTGTGCTGTTATCCCGATTTCCGCGCGTCTCACTGGCACACCTGCCGACGCCGCTCGAACCGCTGCCGCGCCTTAGCAAGCATCTCGGCGGGCCGAATATCTTCGTCAAGCGCGACGACTGTACCGGGCTCGGAACCGGCGGTAACAAGACCCGCAAACTGGAATTCCTGATGGCAGAGGCGCTGCAGAAAAAGGCGACCGTGGTCGTGACGCAAGGGGCCGTGCAGTCCAATCATGCGCGGCAGACGGCCGCTGCGGCCTGCAAGCTCGGCATGAAATGCGAACTGGTCTTCGAGAAACGGGTCGACAGGCCCAGCGAGCCTTACGTGAAATCCGGTAACGTCTTCCTCGACCGAATCTACGGAGCGCGTATTCGAGAAGTCGAGAAAGGCTCCGACATGAACGCCGCATTGGAAGCGGTTGCTGTGGAACTGGCGAAAAAGGGCGAGCTCCCATACGTCATTCCGGGTGGCGGATCGAACAAGGTCGGCGCGCTGGGATACGTGGATTGCGCGCACGAGTTCATGACACAGGCCAATCGGACGGGGCTTCGCATCGATCATGTCATTCATGCGACCGGCAGCGCCGGTACCCAGGCAGGACTGATCGTCGGACTCAAAGGCACGAATTCGGGTATCCCGCTCCTCGGTATCGGCGTGAATGCGCCGAAAGACATCCAGGAAGAGCGGGTGTTCAAGCTGGCCGTCGAAACGGCCGCGTACGTCGGTGCCGCGGGCACGGTCGAGCGCAGGGACATCGTCGCGGACTGCAACTACATAGGCGACGGCTATGGCATACCGACCGAGGGTATGAACGAGGCCCTGTTGCTGCTCGCGCGGCTGGAAGGATTGCTGTTCGATCCGGTATATAGTGGCAAGGCACTCGCCGGCATGATCGACCTGGTAGCAAAAAGGCAATTCAACAAGAAGGACAATCTGCTGTTCATACATACCGGCGGTTCGGCCGGTCTGTTCGGCTACAGCGACAGACTGAAAACGGGTTGATCGATTCCATGTCATATCTTTTGATCCCGCGGTCGAGGGACCGCCTGGCTCGCAGATTTTTCGGGTCCGTTGGCGTTGCAACACTGTTATTGCCTTTCTCCGCCGCCCAGGCACAGACTGCACCGGGGCAGCGGCCGACCATGCAGGCTGGTGAACTTACCGCGGCGCCGGTTCTTGACGGCAGGGTGCTGGGAGACTCCGCGTGGGAAGGCATACAACCGGCGAGCGGATTCTGGCAGGTTCGTCCGGACGATGGACGGCCAGCGACACAAAAAACCGAAGTATTCATCGCATACCTGAAAGACGCGTTGTACGTCGGCGTGGTCGCTTACGACTCGCAGCCGGAGGGAATCATCGTCGCGGACAGCCGTCGCGATTCCGATCTTGAAGAAACCGACAGCTTCCAGATCGTCATCGACGGTTTGCTGGACAGGCAAAACGGCTATGTGTTCGGCACCAGCCCGGCCGGACTCGAATACGACGGTCAGGTGGTACGCGAAGGCGCCGGCCAGTTCGGTTCCGGTGGCGGCGGATTTAACCTGAACTGGGACGGGACCTGGGACGTCGCGGCGAGCATTTCCGAGATCGGCTGGAGCGCGGAATTCCGCATTCCGTTTCGCACCCTGCGTTACGGCAAGGGCGATAGCCAGACCTGGGGCATCAACTTTCAGCGCAATATCCGGCGCAACAACGAGATCGCGTACTGGGCGCCGCTGTCGCGCGAGCGAAACCTGTACCGCGTGTCCGAGGCAGGCACGATCAGTGGCGTCGCAGCACCCGTTCAACGCAATCTGAAGGTGACGCCGTACGTGCTGGGCAAGACGGCACGCGGCGGCAATCTGGTCGATACGCAAAACGACACCGAGTTTGGTTTCGACTTAAAGTATTCGATTACGCCGAGCCTCACTTTCGACGCTACTTACAACACGGATTTCGCCCAGGTCGAGGTCGACGAACAGCAGGTCAACCTGGACCGATTCAGCCTGTTCCTGCCGGAAAAACGTCCGTTCTTCCTCGAGAATGCGGGACAGTTCACGGTTGGAAATCCGGAGCAGGTCGAGCTGTTCTTCAGCCGTCGTATCGGTATTGCCGAAGACGGCGAGCAGATACCGATCGATGGCGGCGTGCGCCTTTCGGGCAAGGTCGGCAACAGCACCAATGTGGGCCTTCTCTATATGAGTTCCGAAGCCGCCGCGGGTATTGCGCCGGGCAACCAGTTCACTGTCGCGCGGGTAAACCAGGAACTGCCCAGCCGTTCGTCGATCGGTGTAATGGTCATCAATCGCAATGGCGACGGCAGTTACCTCGTCGCGCCACAGGACGACGAGAATCAAACCTATTCGATCGACGGCCGCTGGGGCATCGGTGACAACCTGGTCCTGTCGGGCTGGGCGGCAAAAACCGCAACGCCGGGTCGCGACGGTCGCGACGATGCGTTTGCCGTCAAGGCCGACTACGACTCGGCAACCTGGGCTTATCGACTGAACTACACGGAAGTCGGCGGCGACTTCAACCCGGAAGTCGGATTCCTTTCGCGAACCGAATACCAGCGCGTTGAGGGATTCCTCATGCGGCGCATTCGGCCGGACAATCTCTGGGGTCTGCTCGAAATCAGGCCGCACTCTTCATACACCGGCTTCTGGGATTTCGACGACTTCCAGGAAACGGGTTTCTGGCACAACGACGTGCACTGGGAGTTCAGGAGCGGTTATCGCGTAGACACCGGCGTCAACTTCACGCGTTCCGGTGTCAAAGACCCATTCGACATCGTTCCCGGCGTGACCATTCAGCCAGGCACCTACGATCACACCGAAGCGCAGCTGCGGTTCAATACCAACCAGGGCGCGCCGCTCAGCCTCACACTCGAGTCCGTCATTGGCGGCCGTTTCGGCGGCGATCGCGTCTCGCTGACGCCGACCGTTCGTTACAGAATCGGCGAAACCTTCAGTTCCGAAATATCCTACGTCTACAACGATTTCGACTTGCCTGTGCCGGGCGGCCAGTTTGAAGCCAACCTCGCGCGGCTCAGGCTTTCGTATTCATTCACACCTAAAATCCTGGTACAGGCACTGGTGCAATACAACGAACTCAGTGAAGTCCTTGCAGCCAACCTGCGTTTCTCCTGGCTGCAGTCGGCAAACTCCGGTTTTTACCTGGTTTACAATGAAGTAGACGAACGCGGCATCGGCGCGCCGCCAACCGGCCGCGAGATCATCCTCAAGTACAGCCACATTTTCGATGTTTTCAATTGAGACAGGCTACAGCCACGGTATCGGGGGGCAGTCATGAAATCTTCAACTGAGCTGACACTGTATGCAATCGCGCTGGCGATACTTTGCGGCAGCGCGTTCGCAAAGGCGGAAGACCGTCCGCGCGCGCGGGAAATCGGCCTGGTCGTCGGCACGTTTCCGACCGGCCCATTAAATGCCATCACCGACGTCGAAGGCGTTCGCGTCGGTCATGCCACACTGATCGAAGGCGATGACATTCGCACCGGCGTCACCGCGATCATCCCAGGTCCCGGCAACCTGTACACACATCCTGTGCCGGCGTGGATTCATGTCGGCAATGGCTACGGCAAACTCATTGGCGAAACCCAGGTACGGGAATTCGGCGAGATAGAGACGCCGATTTTATTGACCTGCACATTGTGCGTGTGGAGCGCTGCCAATGCGCTGAAGGAATGGAATTACCTGCAGCCCGGCATGGGTGAGCACACGCTGAATCCGGTCGTCGGTGAAACCAACGACTCGGTCGTCAACAACATGTGGGCCGACCCGATAGGACGCGACGAGGTATTTGCGGCTCTCGACGATGCCAAGGGCGGCCCGGTCGAAGAGGGCAGTGTCGGTGCAGGCGCGGGCACACAGGCATTCGGCTGGAAAGGTGGCATTGGCACCAGTTCGCGCCTTCTGCCGGAATCATTGGGTGGCTACACGATCGGTGTGCTGGTGCAAACGAACTACGGCGGCGTACTGACCATGAACGGCGCACCGGTGGGTCGCGAACTGCAGAACTACTCATTCAGAGAAGAGCTCGAGGCGAACGGCGAAAGCGACGGCCAGGAAGACGGATCGGTCATGATCGTTGTCGCAACGGATGCACCGCTGAATGCACGCAGCCTCGACCGGCTCGGCATGCGCGCGATGATGGGGCTTGCGCGCACCGGCTCGTTTGCGAGCAACGGCTCGGGGGACTACGTGATCGTATTTTCCACGGACAAATCCGGCCGCCGTCCGCGCAACAGCGATGTGGCCATCACATCAGACTCGCTCGCCAACGAATCCATGTCGCCATTGTTTGCGGCGACTGCGGAAGCCACCGAAGAAGCGATCTACAACGCGATACTCAAGGCGAAGACGATTCGTAGTTCACGCGGTGTGCTCGAAGCGATTCCGCTGGAAGCGACCGCCGAGATACTGCAGAAATACAATGTTTTGAACTGGGACCGGACTCTTTCGCCGCAGAGCCATTAGACTTCGTGGCGCTGAACTGCACGAGTTGCGCGTGTTAGGATGGCGACGGATCAAAGGCCGCCCGTGCGGGGGTACGCTCCGGGCAAGAGAAAAACAACCTATAAGGAGCATCAATGGCGGGTTCCGCGGGTTCTAATGAACAGTGGTCGTCACGACTCGGATTCCTGCTGGCGGCGATCGGTTTTTCGGTCGGCCTCGGCAACATTTGGCGATTTCCCTATGTTACCGGCGAGAATGGCGGCAGCGCATTCCTGATAATTTACATACTGTGCGTGTTCGGCATCGGCTTGCCGCTCCTGATCAGCGAATTCAGCATCGGCCGTCGTGGTCGCGCCGGTTCGTCCGGCAGCATAAGCGCGGTTGCAGCCGAGTCCGGACGCAGCAGGAAATGGGGCGCCGTCGGTACGCTCGGCGTGTTCTGCGTTTTCATCGTGCTCAGCTATTACTCTGTTCTGTCCGGCTGGACATTCGATTACTTTCTGCGCGCCGCGAACGGTTCGTTTGACGGTATTGGTAGCGACGAGTCCGCCGCAATGTTCGCGGGGCTGATGAGTGACCCCGGTCGCCTGTTGTTCTGGAATTCGGTAGTGCACCTGCTGATTATTTTCATTGTTCGCCGCGGCGTGCAGGGCGGCATAGAAAAAGCGGCCAAGATACTGATGCCATCGCTGTTCCTCGCGTTAGTGGTGATGGTGATCTACGGCACGTTCGCCGGCGATATCGGCGCAGCTCTGAAGTTTCTGCTGCAGCCGGACTTCTCCAAAGTCGGCTTTCGCACAGTGCTGGTCGCGATAGGCCAGGCGTTCTTTTCCATCGGTATCGGCATGGCCGCGCTGATAACTTTCGGTAGCTATCTGCCGAAGGAAGTCTCGATTCGCGGTTCGGCGACCATTATCATCCTGTCGGATACCGGTGTCGCCCTGTTGGCCGGCTTCGCGATTTTTCCGCTGGTGTTTGCTTACGGCCTGGAACCATCCAGCGGCGCCGGACTGATATTCCAGACCTTGCCGCTGGCATTCGGCCAGATGCCCGGCGGTCACCTTTTCGGCAGCATATTTTTCATCCTGCTGATTGCCGCAGCGCTGTCCTCCTGCATAGGCTGCGCCGAAGGCGTCACGAACTGGCTTGACGAGCAGCGCGGAATCAGGCGCGAGATCGGCGTGGTCTATATGGCCGTCGTCGGCTGGCTTATCGGCCTGCTGACGATCATGTCGCTGGGTGACTGGTCTCATATTCGTCCGTTGGGCTTTATTCCTGCGTTCGCCGACAAAACCATTTTCGACACGCTCGACTTCTTCGCCGCCAACATTCTGTTGCTGATCGGCGCGATGCTGACCTCGATCTTCTTCGGCTGGCTGGTGCCGAAACAGCTGAAACTCGATGAAATAGGTATCTCCGACGGGCTGTTCTTCGCCACCCTGCAGTTCCTGATCCGTTTCGCGATACCACCGGTACTCTTCGTCGTGCTGGTCATGGGCCTTATCTGACAGCCGGCATCGCAATGAAACGCCTTATCCGAAGAACGCCTTGCCTGGATGTTGCCGTAACGCTTGCAGTGCTGTTCTGTTTCAGCGGGTCGCAGGCAGACGAACCGCCAACGATGGCCAGCGTCATCGAATTGTCGTCGCCATCGGACTGGCGCCCACTCGACCAACGCAACTTGATGTACATGAAGCTCGCGGGCAGGCAGATCGTCTTTGAATTGGCGCCGCAGTTTGCACCGCGACACATAGAAAACCTGAGAAAGCTGGTAGCGCAACAGTATTTCGACGGCCTCGCAATCATTCGTTCTCAGGACAACTATGTTGTGCAGTGGGGCGATCCAAAGTTCGGCGAGACAGACAGCCGTTCCTACGGCGAGGCGGCATCGACACTGGCTCCGGAATTCTTTCGCGATTCGGCCGGTCTCGAATTCACGAAACTCGACAGTCGCGATGCCTATGCGGACGAGGTCGGTTTCGTCGACGGTTTCCCGGCCGGCCGTGACGGGAAGCGCGCCTGGCTCGCCCATTGCTACGGCATGTTGGGCGTCGGGCGCGCAAACGAGCCGGACAGCGGCAATGCAGCCGAGCTGTACGTCGTCACCGGACATGCGCCGCGACACCTGGACCGCAATGTGACGCTGATCGGGCGAGTACTTGTCGGCGTGGAACACTTGTCGTCCCTGTCGCGCGGCACCGGACCGCTCGGTTTCTACGATAAAGAAGAGCAGTACGTGACTATCGAATCGATTCGCTTCGGTTCGGACTTGCCGGCGGCCGAACGGCAGCACCTTGAAGCCCTGAGAACCAACACGCAGACTTTCGACAAATTCGTCGATGCGCGACGAAACCGCCGCGAGGAGTGGTTCGTGGATCCGGCCGGCAGAGTCGGCCTGTGCAATGTACCGCTGCCCGTGAGAACTGTAACGCGGTGACGACACTGGTTATCGGTGCCGGTTTGCTCGGCCTATGCACGGCCAAAGCGCTTCTGGATCGCGGTGAAGCGGTGCGCATCGTGGAGTCGCGCGAAGCCGTGGCCCTGGAAACCAGTTTTGCCAACGGTGGAATGCTGACGCCGTCCCTGCCGGAACCGTGGAACGACCCGGGCGTTCACCGCCATCTCGCGGCTTCGCTGTTCGATCCGAAATCGGCGATGAAGCTGCACCTGCATGCCGTTCCGTCGCTTTTTTTCTGGGGCATGAAGTTCCTGCGAAATTCTGCGTCGCCTCGTTACTTCCGGGCGTGCGAGGACAATTTTCGCCTCGCCAGTTATTCGCTGCAGCGAATGCAGGCGCTGATGAGAAAGTCCAAACTCGATTTTTCACACGGTACGGGCGGTACGCTGAGCGTATTTCGCAATGCAAAAGACCTGCAGAACAAAAAGGCGGTTTCCGACAGGCTGGCCGCACTGGGCATGCGCTACGAGTTGCTGGACAGCGATGGCATCGTCGAGCTCGAGCCGGCGCTGGAGCGTGTCAGGAACGAACTGGTCGCGGGTATTCACTTCGTCGATGACGAATTCGGTGACGCGCAGAGTTTTTGCAAGGCGCTGGCGGACATAATCCGGGCGTCCGGCGCGGAAATCGATACCGGCGTGCATGTATCCGAGATCCTGCATGCGAATGGACGCGTCACCGGCGTGCGCGCCGGTGACGGCATGATTGCGGCGAAACGGGTCGTGCTCGCCGCAGGACCCTGGAGTCGCAGGCTGCTGCGGCCGGTCGGCATATCACTGCCGGTGCAACCGGCCAAGGGATATTCCGTAACGATAGATGTCGCGGGCCTCGGCGGCACGCCGCGCATCCCGGTGCTGGACGATACGATGCATGCCGGCGTGACGCCGCTGGACCACCGCCTGCGCCTGGTCGGTACAGCGGAGTTCACCGGATTCAATACCCGCATCGACCAGGTCAGGGTCGACAACCTGTTCGACATGCTGAAAGCGCTGTTTCCGTTGGTCGACGCGCGCATCGACAGGAGCAAGGCTTTGCCGTGGGCCGGCCTCCGGCCCATGAGCGCCGACGGCAAACCGGTAATCGGCGGGACCGCGATCGACGGCCTGTATCTGAACGCGGGCCATGGACAACTCGGCTGGACCCTGGCCATGGGATCCGCGGAACTGCTCGCGGACCTGATGCAGGGAACGCAGCCGGCGATAGATCCGGCACCGTTCTCTCTTAATCGGAACTGAGTTTTGCCTTCGCTTCGCCGCGTCGGGTTGAATCTCGCAATCGTGCTGCTGGTGACTCCTGGCGATGCGGTCGCCGACAGCTCGGCTGACAGGTCCATCGACGAAATCCAGGTAACGGCGACACGCCGTGCCCGGTCGTCAAGCGAAGTACCGTCCGCAATTACAATCGTTGCGGCGAAAGACGTTGGCAAAAACAAACTGCTTACCGATGCATTGCAATCGCAGCCCGGCGTATTCCTGCAACAAACTACGCCGGGCCAGGGTGCCGCGATCGTCCGCGGATTGAAAGGATCCGAAGTACTGCACCTGGTCGACGGCTTGCGGTTGAACAACGCTATCTTTCGCAATGCACCGACGCCATACCTTGCTCTGGTTCCCGTTGCCGCGGCAGAGCGTATCGAGGTACTTCGGGGAGCTCCGGCTTCGCTGTATGGAAGCGATGCGGTTGGCGGTGTCGTCCAGGTTATCTCGCGGTTTCCTTCTTTCGACAGCACTGATGCCGGCCTTCGCCGGGAGTTCTACATGGCAGCCGATACCGCCGAAAAGGGGCAAACCCTGCGCGGAGTACTCGAATACGGAACGCGCGACAAAGCGGCACTGTTGAGCGGTGAATACCTGCAGACCGGCGATCGGCGCACCGGTGGCGGTGCGCGCATTTCTCCGACCGGCTACGAGGCCTGGGCAATTCGTGGCGCAATGTCCGTAACTCCGGACGAGCGCAGGGCATGGCTATTCGACGTGCAGCTTGCACGGCAACCGGACACGCCCAGGATCGATGAACTGATTGCCGGCTATGGCCAGGCAGAGCCTTCGTCATCCGAGTATTTTTTCAGACCCAACCAACGGGACTTCGTGCATATTCGTTACAGCATCGACGATGCGTTGGCATCCGCGGACTGGAACATCGACGCCGGCTGGCAGCGCATTGTCGACAGTCCCGTCACCCGTGATTTCGGCGCGAGTGTCAGGAACATCGAGTCGAACAGCAGCGAGCTGGCGGGCATGACGCTCAGCGCAGCGCATGACGGAGAAAAAGTGTCATGGATAGCCGGGGCGGAGTATTACCGCGACAGGATCCGGAGTCAGCGAACCGAACAGGATGTCAACAGCGGTGCAAGCCAGCAGGTCCGGCCGCGCTATCCGCATGACTCCGTGGCACAGCAGGCCGCGATTTACATCAACGCGGAATTGAACACCGCCGAGCGGCATACTTTTTCGGGCGGCGTCCGTTACAGTGCTTTCGATGTGAAACTTCCGGCCGCCGGTACGGTTCCCGAAGGTAACGCTTCGCTCGACGATCTGAGCGCCGATGCAGGCTGGTTGTTCGATGTCGCCGACAATCTGCAATTCGTTGCAAATGCCGGTTACGGATTTCGCGCACCCAATGTGTTCGATCTCGGTACCCTGGGGCCGCGACCCGGGAATCGCTACAACATTCCCAATCCCGACCTGCAGTCCGAACACGTGACGCAGCTTGATGCCGGTCTGCGTTATCTTCGCCGCAATGTGCAAGCCGAGATCGTTTTTTACCAGTTGCGATACACGGACCGGCTCACCTCTGTCCTGACCGGCGAGGTCACTGTGGACGGCAGGGACGTCATCCAGAGCCAGAATGTTTCGACCGCGAAAATCCACGGAGTCGAGGCTTCTGCGGCCCTCCAACTGAATCCACGACTTAGAGCAGACATCTTGCTGAACTACAACTACGGAGACCAGGCCGAGCCCGACGGCAGCGTAGTGCCGGCCGATCGCATGCCACCGCTGAATGGGCATCTGAAATTTGCATTGCAGGCGAGCGATCGCTGGCTGCTTGAGGCATCGTTGCTATACGCCGCAAGACAGGACCGGCTGAGTCCCCGGGACATACGCGATGTGCGCATCGATCCACAGGGCACTGCAGGCTGGGGTACATTCAATACGCGGGTCGAATGGCTGCCGGGCGATGGCTGGCAGCTGGCGGCCGAATTGGGCAATCTGCTTGACAAGCGCTACCGCCAGCACGGTTCCGGCATTGATGCGGCAGGGAGAAACCTTCTGCTGAGCCTTGCACGAAGCTGGTAATTATCGGTCCGGCAACGCGAAGGCAACGACGTAGTCACCGATGGTCGTTCCCATTTTCGGATGTCCGCCTGCTGCAATCACGACGTATTGCTTTCCGGTCTGATCCAGAAAATATGTCATCGGCGTCGCCTGGCCGCCGGCAGGCAGGCGACCTTCCCAAAGCATGTCGCCGCTGCGGATGTCGAAGGCGCGCAGGTAATCGTCCATGGTGGCCCCGAGAAAGATCAGTCCCCCGGCCGTCGTGATCGGTCCGCCGATTCCCGGCACACCCAGTTTGAGGTTGGGCACAATGGCCGGAGCGATGTCCTGGATGGTGCCGACCGGTACCTGCCACAGAATGGACCCACGGACCATGTCGACCGCCGACAACGTTCCCCAGGGTGGCGCGGTGCAGGGTATATCGAGCATCGATAGCAGCGCTTTGCGTCGCATACCGTAAGGCGTTCCTCGCTGTCTCGCAAATTCGAAGTCATCGAAATCGTCTGATTCGAAAGTCGATTGCAATTCGTCTCGCGCGATCAGCGCGACTTCCATAGCCACGTTGATCGTATAGGCAATGGCCAGCTGCATTTCCGGATCGAACGCAACGCCACCCCAGTTGATACCTCCGGCGTATCCGGGATACAGGATCGTGCCCTCAACGGAAGGCGGCGTGTAAATCCCTTCCGAGCGCAACCTCGCAATGCGTTTCGCGCAGGATCGCTTGTCGAACCACATCATTCCCCATGCATCTTCGGGCGTCAGCGGCGCATGACTCACCAGGGGCGGCGGCGCCACCGGAAATGGCTGCGTAGGCGAGAGGTGTTCGCCATCCACACCGCCTTGCGGTACCGGCCGCTCCTCCACCGCGAAAATCGCATCGCCATTGCGCCGGTCGAAAGAAAAAATCATGCCCGTCTTGGTGCCCTGCAATACCGCAGGAACCGTTTCGCCATTGTGCTGCAGTTCGACCAGCGTCGGTTGCGAAGCGAGGTCGTAATCCCACAGGTCGTGATGCACCAGCTGTCGGTACCATACGACTGCACCGCTTGCAGCGCTCAGCGCAACCAGTGAGTTCGCGTAAAGATTGTCGCCCTGTCGCTCGCCGCCGAAAAAATCCGGGCTGGCCGAGCCGGTCGGAACATATACGAGACCCAGATCGCTGTCCGCCGCCAGCGGCGCCCAGGCATTCGCGGAGCCGGTGATTTTCGCTTCGTCTGCTTGCCAGCCGGCAAATGCGGGATTCTCAGCGCTGCGCGGAATCGGATCCCAGCGCCAGATTTCCGCACCGCTTTTCGCATCGATGCCGCGCACAATGCCGAGCTCCGACTGGACCGCCCGGTTGTCGCCGATTGCCGATCCCACGATTACGACCCCGTCGACGATTACCGGCGGTGACGTCACCGTGTATTCAAACCATTCGCTGTTGTCGGCTTTGACATCGCGATCGAGAAATACCTGGCCGTGCTCGCCAAAGTCGCGGCACGGCTTGCCATTTGATCCATCGACGGCAATCAGCCGTGCGTCCAGCGTGCCGACAAAAATCCGATGACGGCAGGGGTCGTCCGGCCCGGCGTTGTTGTCGATCCAGGAACTGACACCGCGATTCGCTATTTCCGAATGGCCCTTGCTTCGGTCGATATCGGGATCGTATCGCCACAGCTCTTTGCCACTGGCCGGGTCGAGTGCGATGACGATGGCACTTCCCGTCGACACGAAAAGTCTGCCTTCAATGAGTATCGGATTCGCCTGGAATGCGAACGGCCCGAACTTGCCGCCACCCGGTTCGTTGGTCTGGAATCGCCAGGCCTCTTCCAGCTGCCCAACATTGCCTGTGGAAATCTGCGCGAGAGACGAATACTGCATGCCTTTTTCGCTGCCGCCATAATGCGACCAGTCATCAAACTCGCCCGCGAAAGCTGCGGCGGACAGCAGCAAAGGCAGGCACAAGGCGGATCCGGAATGCGACATCACACGATTGGGCCACAAACGGCGTCGGCGATTCAAGTCTCGCATATCGACGATAGAGGCAATCGGTTTTCGCCCGGATCATCCGGGGAGCCCATTATCATCAGCAATGGTGATCACTCGGCAATATGGTTAACATTCGGGCTGGCAATCCGCTGAGCATTGCCTGGAAGAACGTCATTGGATAATAAAGGGGAATACAGTGTTAAAGGAATTCAAAGCTTTTGCCATGCGCGGCAACGTCGTCGACATGGCGGTCGGTATCGTGATCGGTGCCTCCTTTGGCAAGATCGTCTCGTCGCTGGTCAGCGATGTGATCATGCCGCCTATAGGTTTGATGTTGGGGAAAGTCGACTTCAGCCAGCTGTTCTTGAATATCTCCGGCGGCGAGTACGCCACCTTGTCTGCGGCAAGAGATGCCGGCGCGGCAACCATAAATTACGGCGTGTTCCTTAACACCGTACTGGACTTCGTCATCGTAGCCTTTGCAATCTTCATGGTTGTGAAAGGCATGAACAAGATGAAGAAGAAGGAAGAAGAAAAGCCCGCGTCACCACCGAAACCATCGGTCGAAGTCGCCTTGTTGACAGAAATCCGCGATGCATTGAAAGCGCGCTGATTTCTTGCGCATTCTCGATGCTCCCGCCATATGGCGCGAGCATCGAGAGGCTCTAATCCGGCGGAAAAGCGACCGGTCCCTGGTTGGCTGGATGTCGCGGAGTTACGTTGCGATAGAAATCGCGCATTGTTTGCAGGTCTTTTTGGCGGTCGCCGGGTTCAATGCTGATGCCGATGCCAATTTCCTTCTTGCGATAGTCGATGAACGCGAGAACGATCGGTACGCCGGCCTTTTTGGCGATTTGATAAAAGCCGGATTTCCAGTACGGCTGCCATTTGCGCGTGCCCTCTGGCGCCAGAGCCAGAAACAAATGGTCCTCGTTGCGAAAGGTGTCGACCAGCATCTGCACCGTTGAATGCGTGTGGTCGCGATCGATCGGAATCGCGCCCAGTTTTCTCAGAAACGGGCCCATTGGCCACCAGAATAGCGTGTGCTTGGCGAGAAACCTGACGCGCACATTGATGGCGAATTTGTAAACGATGAACCAGAAGCCATCCCAATTCGATGTGTGATACGCAGCGACAAACACGCCCTTTTTGATCGGCGGAATTTCACCCACGAGTGTCCAGCGGAAAAACGCGAGTATTTTTCTGGCAATGGTCTGCAGCATGTTGTTCGCAGCTTACCGCGAATCGCCGCTTCGCGCACCGAGGTGAATATCCGTTGTATTTCGTCAAAGCGGCCAGTTCTCGCTACGGCATCGTTTCGGCGTGAACGGAGCGGTCAGCCCCATCATGAAAAGTGCGAAGCGGCCACCGATAGTAGGCTTTCCAGTCTCGACAACGGATTTGAGATTTTCGACAATGAACGGTCCCCCTTGTGTCATGTATTTCTCGGTCTGTGTTCCGGCCGGTACGTTCTCGTTGATCAATGTGAACTCCGTGTCACCGTCGACCTCTTTCAGCACATAGCGAATGATGCATGGCGGATCCTCGAAACTCGTGAAGCGAAAGGTGTGCGAGTAGCGGTGCGGCGGTTCGAACTCGAGGACTTTGCCGACGACGGCAGTGTACTTTCCGTCTTTCGACCGCATGCGCACCGGAGCATCGACGCCAAGGCGGGTGGTGTGACACACCGAGTTGAAGAAAAACGGTAGCACGGCGTCCGTTCGTGTCAATTCGGCCCAGACTTTGTGGATCGGTGCGCGAATCACTACCCGGTAATAGGATTTGTCGGTGTCGTCGGCGCTGCCTTCGTGCTGCACGTCAACGGCATGTAGCGATGTAGGTTCGGTCATGATGGTTTCCTCCATTAGCGCCGCGTCAGGCGGCGTCGTACGCTTTTTTCAGTCCGGATTTGGCAACGATTTTCAATCATTGCTTCATCGGCTTGCCGGTCCTGGCGGGCATGTTTTCTATCATGGCCTGTGTCATTTGTTCCGGAGATGTCTTGCTCATTGCTGTAGTCCTCTAGGATGCTTCTTCAAGGCGATACTTGAACGCCGTGAGTTTTCCTGCCCATAACGCACTGAACTCGGAGGTCCAGCGGTCGTGGATCATCTGAATGGGAACGGTATTGAAATACAGGCAGCGCGTGCGGCCTTTCTTTTCGGAGATCAGAAGCCCGGCCTGCTCCAGTACGGCCAGGTGTTTCATGACGGCAATCCGGCTCACATCGAAATGGCGGCTGACTTCACTGACGCTGCAGCCGGGTTTGTCCCGGACAATGTCCAGCATGTCGCGCCGGACCGTCGAGGCCAGGGCCTGAAACACTTTGTCCATGGATTCGGGCTTCATAGGTAACCAATAGGTTACCTGTTTTTCCGGCCCAGTCAAGCCTGCCGGCAGGACCAGTCGATCTGCTAGAGTGATTGCCGGACTTTTCAAACAACGGCGGGGCAATAGCATGCGACCGAACGCGGTTCTAATCTCCTTGCTGTGGTGTTGCTGCGCGATGACAGTGTCCGCCTGCACAAAGGTCGCGGCACCGCCGGTCGCGACCGCAGACAACAAGCAGGTGCAGAACCGGGGCGCGGGCAAAGACAACTGGTGGGATGCATTGCCGCGGCCCGAGTGGAGTGCATTTACGCGCATCGATCAGGACGTAAGCTGGTTCGAGGTCTATCTCATTTCGGACGACATTTATGCGATCTACGAACCAGGCCAGTTCGAGGAAGTCATTTCATTCCTGATCCTCGGAAAAGACCAGGCGCTGATGTTCGATACCGGCCTCGGGATCGGCGACATGCGCCGGGTCGTCGATCAATTAACCAGCCTGCCGGTCATCGTGCTTAACTCTCATACGCACTACGACCATATCGGCGGCAACCACCAGTTCAAGACGATCTATGCGATGGATACCGACTACACGAAGAGCAGGGCGCTTGGAAGTACCACCGAGGAGGTCGCAGAGTTCCTCAGCGAGGGCTGGGTGTGGAAGGAGCTGCCGGCGGAATTCGATGCGGCCGGCTTCAGAAGCCGGCCATTCGTCATCAGCAGGAGAGTTGGCGAGGGCGACGTCATCGATCTGGGCGGGCGCAGGCTGGAGATTCTCGAAACGCCTGGACATGCGCCAGACTCCATTTGCCTGATCGACAGGCAGAATCGCGTGTTGTTTACCGGCGATACTTTCTATCTCGCGCCGCTATACACGCACATACCAGGATCCAGTTTCGAGGACTATGCGCGGTCTGCGGCGCGACTGGCCGGCATGGCGGGTGACATCGACTCGGCCATCACCTCGCACAACGTGCCCGTCGTCGACAGCAGTTACATGACGGCACTGGGGGACGCATTCGCAGATATTCGTGCCGGCAAAGCAAAGAATTACGCAGTCAGTGACGGTAACTACGAATACCAGTTCGGTGGGTTCTCCGTCATAGTGCGGGCCGATGAGCCGGGTCTTGCCAAGGATTAGCGAGGTTGAATCGTGAAGATAATTTTCGTGCCCGTTGCCGATCGACCGGAGTGTGCCAAGGCTTTGCATTCTGCCTTCGAACTGGCGCGGAAACTCGAGGCAAGTGTCGTCGGCTGCCATATGAGGCCACACAGTTACTCCGAGATTTCTCTGTCTTCTTATTTCCCTTACGAAATCCTGGGAAACGGCAATCGGACTTTGCACTCCGCATGGCAGAAGAAGACAAGTGCGAAATCTTCCAAGGCGGCACGCGCGCTTTACGAAACAATGGCGGAGGCTTCTGGTTTCCAGCTGAGCAAGAGTGTCAAGTCCGGGCCGGTAGCGGTGTGGCAGGAAAAAGTAGGCTCACCGGACAAGTTGATGCGTATTTCCGGACCGGTCTCCGATTTGCTGATCGTGTCCAGGCCGAAAACCAGGAAAAACAAGCTGGCCACGATGTTCATGCTGTCTGCGCTGATGGAATCATCGCGTCCGGTGCTGATTCTGCCGCAGAGCGGGCACAAGACGGCCGGCGAAAAGATCTGCATCGCGTGGAATCAGAGTGCTCACGCGATGCATGCAATCGTCGCCGCGATACCTTTGCTGCAGCGAGCCGCCCAGGTCACGGTCGTCAGCTGCGGCCCGGAAAATCGCCTCGGTCCGAAATCAGCCCAACTTCGTAGTTACCTCGGCGCATGGGGCGTCAAGGCCGGCGTCGAATCGACACGCGGAAAAAACGTCGATGCCGAGCTGACCACGGTTTACCGTGATACCGGTTCAGATCTGATCGTGATGGGGGCTTACAGTCGCAGTCGCTGGCGCGAAGTTGCTTTTGGCGGTACCTCGAATTTCATGTTGTTCGAAGCCAATATCCCGGTCTTGATGCTGCACACTTAAATATCGGATCGCACGGCGGGTTTTGCTAATATTGAGCCGCCGTGCAACCGCTCGATTGGCAATTGCTCGGTCGCCGGGCGTTAGATGATGAAGAGGCAGCATAGCCTCGATTTGATTCCAGGTCACAAAACAGAGGTGTTGATGATGGATATCGATACCAGGCAACAGGTCTCCGGCAATGCGCTGGAAAGCAGGGTCGTCCGCTGGATCATGATGCGGGTCGGCAATCCCCGGGTGCTGGTCCGGATGTGGAATGGCGAGGAGTTCTGCCTCGCAGATGGCAGGCCGGTCGCTTGCCTCGAGTTCCGTGACAGGCGCGTAATTCCCGAGTTAATCATGTCGACATCGGTAGGATTCGGCGAGTGTTATTCGAAAGGCATGATCGAAGTACACGGTGATTTCGTCGCCTTCGCGGATGAAATCACACGAGCGATAACTGAAAAATACCGTGGCCGGTATAATTTGCAGAAGATTCACTCGCTGCTTGCATCGGTGCGTGGCAATACGCTTTCGCGCTCGCAGCAGAACGTGCAACACCACTACGATCTCGGCAACGAATTCTACCGACTCTGGCTCGACCCGCGCATGGTGTACACCTGCGCTTATTACGAGCACGCTGATGCCACGCTGGAACAGGCGCAGCTTGCCAAACTCGACCACGTGTGCCGAAAACTCCGGTTGCGGCCCGGCCAGGAAGTCATCGAAGCCGGTTGCGGATGGGGTTCGCTCGCATTGCATATGGTTCAGCACTATGGCGTGCGGGTTAAGGCGTACAACAATTCCATCGAGCAGGTAAGCTTCGCCAGGGAGGAAGCCGCGAGGCTCGGCCTCGACAGTTCCCGCCTGACATTCGTCAAGGACGACTACCGCAATATCACTGGCCGCTGCGATGCATTCGTCTCGATCGGCATGCTCGAACATGTCGGACGAAAGCATTACCGGAATCTGGGGAAGTTGATCCGAAATTGCCTGAAACCGGGAGGCATCGGCCTGATACACAGCATCGGGCGCAGTCGTCCGGCTCCCGTCGACGCATGGATTGCCCGGCATATATTTCCGGGGGGGCACATCCCGAGTCTCAGCGAGATGTCCGAAATTTTCGAACCCTTCGAATTTTCGATTCTCGATATCGAAAACCTTCGGCTGCACTATGCGCGCACCTGCCGTGCTTGGCTGGCGAATTTCGAACGGGTCAAGGACGAGGTGTCCGCGATGTACAGCGAGGAGTTCGCGCGGGCCTGGCGACTGTACCTGGCCGGTTCGTCCGCCGGGTTTCACACAGGCACCTTGCAGCTTTACCAGGTGCTGATAGCACCGCCTGGAAATAACAGCGTTCCCTGGACGCGCAAGTACCAGTACGGCGAATCCGAAACCCCGGGCCGGTAACGATGCGTGTCGCTGATGTCGTGATCGTCGGCGGCGGGCCCGCCGGATCCAGCTGTGCGAGAGATCTCGTGGCCTCGGGATTCGATGTCGTCGTGCTGGACCGTGAGCGCTTTCCTCGTACCAAACTGTGTGCCGGCTGGGTGACGCCGGAGGCCTTGGCAGATCTGGACCTTACCGAGGACGACTACCCGCACCGTTTCATGACTTTCGACAAACTGCAATTGCACTGGAAATGGCTGAAACTGAGCCATTCGTCAACGCAACATTCGATTCGTCGCTACGAGTTCGACGATTTCCTGCTGCGCCGGTCCGGCGCAGAAGTCGCGCAGCACAAAGTTCGCAATATCGAAAGGGATGGTGTCGACTATGTTATCGACGGTGCATTCCGCTGCCGCTACGTCGTCGGGGCTGCCGGCACTGCTTGCCCGGTTTACAAGACTTTCTTCCACGAGGTAAATCCACGAAACAGGGATTTGCAGACTGCGACGCTGGAGCAGGAGTATCCGTTTCAATGGAAAACCGCCGACTGCCATCTCTGGTTCTTCAAAAGCGGGTTGCCGGGTTATGCGTGGTACGTACCGAAGGAAGACGGTTACCTGAATGTCGGACTCGGTGGCATGGCCGTTCGACTGAAAGAGGGCGATAAACATTTGCAAGCCTATTGGAACTCGTTCGTCGAGTACCTGCGTCGCCGGGATTTTATCGATGACACGGCACTCGACCCCAAAGGCTACAGCTACTATCTTCGCGGCAACGTCGACACCGTGCGGATTGGCAACGCGTTCATAGTCGGGGACTCGGCAGGTCTTGCCACCCGTGACATGTGTGAAGGCATAGGTCCGGCCATACGAAGCGGAAAGCTCGCCGCGAAATCGATTGCAGACGACTCGGAATACTCACTAAGTGCCCTCATGGGATACAGTGGCCAAAGCATCGTAAGCAAGTGGCTCGAGCGAAGCTTCGCAGGAGCGCGACTGAATTCATGAAAACGGGAATTGGAATGAGCCGCGCGCTTCTCGTGTTTGGAATGCTTTGTCTTACACCTTCAACCGGCGCAAATCAGGAATCGGATCGATTCATGCAACTCGCGCTGGATTGCGTGCACCGCGAATATCCCAACAAGATCTCTCACGTGCTGAATGAAGACGCAGATTCCGCCGTGCCCCGGATACTGCACCCGGTTTTCTACGGTTGTTTCGACTGGCACTCATCGGTTCACGGACACTGGTTGTTGTTGCGCCTGTTGCGTTTGAGCCCTGAGTCAGCTCTTGCTGAAGCATCGCGCGCTGCACTGCACACGAGTTTCACGGCTCGGGGTGTCGAGCAGGAAGTTCTCTACCTCAGAGGAGACAAGACCTTCGAACGACCGTACGGTACCGCCTGGCTTCTGCAACTGACAGCGGAGCTTCGCGAGTGGGACGATGCTGATGCAAAACGCTGGCTCGCGGTCCTGGCTCCCCTTGAACAGGCGGCCGTTGACCAGTACCTGTCCTGGCTTCCGAAGCTTGCGTATCCGATTCGGCTGGGCACGCACAACCAGACAGCATTCGCATTTGCGCTTGTGCTCGATTGGGCCCGCACCGCCGGGCATCGTGAGCTCGAGGAAATGCTGCAGGCAAAAATTCGTACGTTTCATCTCGACGACCGGGCCTGTCCTTTGAGTTACGAGCCGTCAGGTGAGGACTTTCTCTCGCCGTGCCTGATGGAGGCCGACCTGATGCGCCGTGTCATGGCGCGGGAGGCTTTTTCACGCTGGCTTGGCGACTTCCTGCCCGGTATTCCGACAGATGGTTCAGCGGACTGGTTGTCGCCCGGTATCGTGCTCGACCCGACGGACGGAAAACTCGTACATCTCGATGGCGTCAATCTGTCGCGGGCCTGGAATCTGCGGGCTATAGCCGAAAACCTGCCTGAATCCGACCAACGGCGCCAATCACTGCTGGCGGCGGCCGACGCGCACGGCGAAGCAGGATTGTCTTCGGTGAGCAGCGAACACTATGAGGGAAGCCACTGGCTGGCCAGCTTTGCGACCTACCTTACAAGCCGGCGTTGGTCGTTGCCGCCCGTGCGATAATCTCGGGGCCCTGATCGGGCGACGTTCGGTTTTGGCTGTCGCAAAACGCTGACATTACACCGGCGATTCCATACTGATAGAACTACGTCACCTTTTCGCCAGTGCGGATGTGGCATACAAGCTGCAATGCGCCCACTTTCGCGGAGCCTGCCATGAATACGCTATCGAGAATGATCCTGGTCCTGTTGCTGGCGACAGCGTCAGCAAACCAGGCGTCTGCAAGCGATGTTGTACCTATCGAGTCGGTCGATACGTTCGTCAATATTCGCTTTGCGCCGGATGCCGGCTCCGAAGTGGTCGGGCGTTTGCTGCAGGGTAGCCGCCTCGCGTACCTGCGATCGGTCAATGGCTGGCACGAAGTGGCGCTCGAAGGGGGCGGCACCGGTTACGTCAGCGCCGAATGGTCTCTGCTGGTCGACGACGAAGAAGCCATAGTCATCGCCGATGTGAATGCGGTATCAACAGCGGAGCCGGATCCTGATCAAAAGCTGTCCCCGGAGCCGCAGCCTGCAGCCGTGGAAAAGGACGTCGAAGCAATGCCGCCGGAGGCATTGTCGTCGATTGCCGAAGCCGAAGCCGAAGCCGAAGCCGAAGTCGCAACAGCAACCGAAACAGAGGCGGCAGAGGATGCCGCAGTCGAGGCTGCGGCGGCGTCTAAAGACAAAGTCGAAATTGAGGCCGCATCAGGACCTGCTACCGTTGATTCTCAAAGCGCTGACGATGCCTCCGAGCCTGAAGCAGTGGTCGAGGAGCCAATTGTAGTGGCGTCGCTACCGGTCGCCGAGGTTGAAGTCCCGCCCGTAGTGCAGTCATATGCCGCACCATCGGCAGAGACCAACGTCGAAGGATCCGTCGACTACCTGGCCCGCTTCATCGCGCCAACCGAGCTTGCGAACTCGCAGATTTTCGACAACGGCAGAAACGTCGGTATAGGCACAAACGATCCGAAGCAGCGTCTCGAAGTCAACGGCAATATCCAGATTTACGAACAGAACAGCAATGTTGCGGGTCTTATCATCAGCCAGTCCTCCGGCGACTCCGGTTACATCATGCATAATCGCGCCAACACGCTGACCATAGGTGCCGGTTCGGTCGACAGAATTACAATTACGCGAGAAGGCAACGCAGGATTCGGTGTTAATCGCCCATCGCACCCTATCGAGATGAGCAGCGGCGCGCACGTCACGGCAGGCGGCGTCTGGACCAATAGTTCGTCCAGGGAAAAAAAGGAAAACGTGCAGGAGCTGGCGCCGGATGAAGCGCTGGCGGCGCTGGCAGCGCTGCAGCCGGTCCTGTTCAACTACACTGTTGACGACACCGAGCAGTACGTCGGCTTTATCGCCGAAGATGTGCCGGAACTGGTAGCCACGAGCGACAGAACCGGGCTCAGTGCCATGGATATCGTCGCGGTGTTAACCAGTGTCGTGCAACAGCAGCAGAAAAGAATCGACCGGCTGGAAGCGCGGCTGAACGATACAAGCCCGGGCCAGCAGGACTGAAATCCAAGCAGTTGCCGATGCCAAAGCGAAATGGCGCGGCATAATTTTCAGGGCGCGGTTGGCGCCCGTGGTACTTGTGAACTCTTGCGAACAGATTTCGCACGCTAGTCGGGTATAAGCTGCACTTTACCGCCGCACTGCGCTGAATTGCGCAGTCGGAAAATATTACCAGGCGACGATATCCGTCCGTCGTTGGACTTTTCCCCGCTCATCCGTTCTACTGTCCTGCTAAATTCAAGCGGAACGGGAGTAACAATTGTGGGTGTAGCCAAAGTTTCTGAAATCAGCGCAACGTCGAAGAAGAGTTTCGAGGATGCAGTCAACCAGGGCATCAAGCGATTTGCCAAGACTGTCGACAACGTCGAGGGGGCCTGGGTCAAGGAGCAAAAAGTCGTTGTTTCGAAAGGTGAAATCAAGGAATACCGGGTGACGATGAAAGTCACTTTCATAATCAAAGACTGAATTATCAACCATCAAAGGAGCAGGTAATGGCAGGAAAGTTCGAATTGTATAAAGACAAGGCCGGGAAGTTTCGTTTTCGTCTGAAGGCCGCAAACGGTGAAAACATACTGTCAAGCGAAGCATACGAAGCGAAGACCAGTTGCAAGAACGGAATCGATTCGGTAATCAGGAATTCGACGGACCCCAAGCGATTCGTCAAGAAGTCATCCGGCACCGGCAAGTTCAGTTTCAATCTGACTGCCAGCAATAACCAGGTCATCGGTACCAGCCAGAGTTACTCTAGCGAATCGGGTTGCGACGGCGGCATCAAGAGCGTCGGCAAAGCTGCGTCTGGGGCGAAGATCGACGACCAGACCTGATCATCGAGCATGGTTTGTACGGCGACGTTTTCGACCCGGAAACGTCGTCGTCATCCACTCAAACTGACGCAAGTTTCGGTTAGCGGCCGTCAACCACCGAACAAATTGTCCGGTAAATGCTTTTTCAAGGTATCGACGAGCCGATCCATCCGCTCATAACCCTCGAGCCGGCAAGTCCTGCCTGCCGACATTTTCAGTTCAACGGAGTGAATCGTTTTTTGTCGACGATGCACGGTTACGGATTCGACGCGGTCGAAAAGCAGTTCCGTTTGACCGAGCGGCCCGGACCAGGCCAGACGCGATGGCGTAACGGTCAGGACGGTGTCTCTCGCACGCCGGATCTGAGCCTGAATGCCCGTCCAGCCGACGCCAACGATGACTCCGCTGACAATCACACCAAGCGCAAAGACGATAAGGAAATGCGCCGGCTGCGACTTTCCCGAGTCCGATCCAAGAATGGCTGCGAATGACAGTATGAGTAGCGGAAAAAGGAATACGCCGCGTCGCATGCGACGGGCCTCGCGTTCGCTAAACTGAAAGGTTTCGCTCACCGGCGATCAGGTCTCATTCGATCGTACCGCATGTTTCACTGCGGCGCGCGCCAGCAAGCGCGTCGAGTCGAGGGTAGCAAGCGGTGAATTCGAGTCATTCATAATCAATGGAATTTCCGTACAACCAAGGATAACGGCATCGCAGCCGTCTTCCTTCATCGCATCAAATACCCTGCGGAAATACGCAACACTTTCCGGCCGAAAAACACCGAGCACCAGTTCTTTCATGATAATGCGATTGATCTCGTCTCGCTGCTTGTTGGTCGGGCGGGCGCATTCGATGCTGTGTGCCGCGAGTTTTTCCGGATACACGTCGCTATCGACCAGCCAGCGCGTGCCGGTAACTCCGAGGCGGCGAAATCCCTTTGACGCGGCCTCGGCGGCGACCACTTCAGCGATGTGCAGCCAGGGCTTCGGCGACAGCGGTTCGACCAATGGCAGTGCCTGATGAATGGTGTTGTCCGGGCAGATCAGGAAATCGGCGCCGATGTTTGCGAGCTTCTTCGCCGATGCGAGCATCAGATTGCCAACCGCTTCCCAATCGCCGCGTTCCAGGCAGTCGACGTAGTCGGCAAAAGATGGCGTATGCATCGAGACTTCAGGATGCGCGTAGTTGCCCAGCGACGCAGCAGCCTCCGAACAAATAGTCCGGTAACAGAGTGCGGCGCCCTCAGACGAGCAGGCTACGATTCCAATGTGCTGTCGCATTATTGCCGTCGCGTGGCACAACAGCGGCGGTGCCCTCGGTTCCGGATTCTTCTCCGGTTGCAAGCATAAACTCTGCGGCGCCGGCCTGCTACTGTGATCCGGATCCTTGCCGTTCCATCATTTCTGCCATGCGACGGGTGTTGTCCGCGGTATCCATCAGCACGAAGAGTGTGCCGAAAATAACGATAGACATCACCGCGCCGACGATCAGGCCACCGATGAAGCCGAGGAAACCAGCCTGGTTAGCCCCTCCGATAGCCGAGCCCAGCACGATGAGTACCATGACAATGTAACTGAGAAATTCCAGCGATTTCGTAATGATGCGACGCATAGTTCGCGCTCCTGTTATTTTGTTTTTTAGAGGCGTTGGTCTGATTCGACCGACATCGTACACCCCGGTAGCCCGGCGCGACAAATTCGCATCGATTAATCGTCTCAATGAGGATTCAGCGGATAAATACCGTTGCTCGCGAGGACATTGCGAACGTCCTGCATTCCACGGGCCAGGTACGCTCGGATGCCGACGGCATTCGCCGCATCGATATTGAGTGGATTGTCATCGAGAAACAGGATGTCATCGGGTCTGCAATCGTAATGACGGGAAACCTGCAGGAACGCGTCGCTGTCCGGTTTGAGTAAACCTGTTCGGAACGACAGAAACGTGTGATCAAAGAACGGTTCAAGCACACCGGCGATATCGCGCCGCCCCCAGTGTATCGCGTTGGTATTCGATAGCAGTGCGACGCGGCGATATTCTCCGACCTGAGCCAGAAGTTGCGTAACACCCGGATAGAGTTTCTCCGGCCAGCGGTCGAATCGCTGCAGGAACTCTGGCCATTCATACGGCAAGTGCAGCTCCGGCACGATGCGCCTGGCGAATTCTTCCGCGCTGATAGCGCCACGCTCGAATTCACGTACCGAGGGAGACAGGAGCCAGGACCTGTGAAACTGGCGCTCCTCACCCTCGACGCCGAAGTTACTTCCCGTATCGGCCAGGTGCAGCAACACGCCGCCCAGATCGAACAGAATGATCGAATGCTTGCCCGCAGCTTTGCTGTTAGTCACGAACCTTGGTGTTCCACAATGATGCTGCCAGTAGCAGCGAAAGGACGGACGAACCTATCCAGAACAGGATTGCGGTGTCGAAGTCGTAGCTACGCACACCATCGACAATTGTGACCCCTTTGCTGATCAGGCCCGCGCTGACGGTTTCCTGCAGCGCGGCACCAAGATAGCTGAAAACGCCGACCAGGCCCATTGCTGCGCCGGTTGCCTGGCGCGGCGCGATGTCGACCGCAAAGAGGCCGCCGACGGCGGCAATCAGGCCACTGAGCGCAGCACCATACAATGCAAAGCCCAGCGCCAATAACCAACGACTTTCCGGTCCGTAGAAGATCAACAGCAGGGCAAGTACCTCGATGATCGCAAAAATAAGATTCGCGGGAGGTCGCTTTGCATCGAACAGCTTGTCGGAGACGAATCCGTAAGCGATAGATCCGGCGATACCAGCGACGGTGTTGATGCTCATGAAAAATCCGGCATCGACCAGCGACATGCCGCGAATTTCTTGCAGGTAGAGAACACCCCAGCTGTTGATCGCATAGCGCGTGACATACATCAGCGCACTCGCAACAGCAACAATCCAGATGGCCGCAATGCCGAATACTGCCTTTTGCGACTTCCAGGTTTCTTCTTCGGAGGCCGGGTCATCGGTCTCGCCCCGCCATACATTGACGGGCGGCAGGCCCATGGTTTTCGGTTCGTCGCGAAGAAAAGCGTAGGCCCAGGCGGCTACCGCGATGCATATGACGCCCGGCGTAATGAAACCGTAACGCCAGCCGTAACTCGCCACCACCGTTGCAATGACGTAAAACGTCAGGCCTTCGCCGATGGAATGCGAGGCACTCCAGATTCCGTAGCATCGGCCGCGCTCGTGGATCGTGAACCAGTTTCTGATGGAGATGACCGCGGAGGGCGCCGCCATCCCCTGGAACCAGCCGTTCAGGGCCCACAGCGCCATCGATACCCACAGCAGTGTCGAGAATCCCATGAACAGATTGACGATGGCAGCAAGCAGGATGCTCGCCGGGAAAAACAATCGCGGCCTGAAATGATCTGCCGCGAATCCGTTCAGCAGTTTTCCGCAGGCATAGCCGTAAAGCAATGCCGAGCCGATCATGCCGAGTTCGTCAATGCTGAATATGCCGCCATCTATCAACGGTTTCTTGACGATCGACAGGCCGAGCCGGCAGGTGTAGATGAATCCGTATCCCAGCGTAATGGCCAGCATGACCCGCAACCGGTGGCGTCGGTACAGGGTATCAATGCCGTTTCTGGTCAGGCTCCCGGCCAGTGCCATGGTGATTCTCGCAGCCAGCGAAGCCGCGAGCTTGCCAGATACTGTGCCTGCTGGCGATCCGATCCCGACTTGACAATAAATCCGCCCGAATCTTATCGCTTGTCAACCGGCGGCCGACGGCCGCGTTGAATGGTGTAACAAGTCACGTAAACGCAGGGAGCACGATCATGAACAACAGGACCACACTCAGGACAATTCTTGCCATGATATCGCTGGCCGGTCTGACGCTGAGCGGCACCGCGCTGGCAGATCATGGCGATCGCGTCGAAGAGCGCCTGGACAATCGCGGCGATCGAATCGATCAACGCCTGGACAATCGCGGTGATCGCATTGACCAACGCCTCGACAACAAGGGCGACCGAATCGACGGACGGTTGGACAGACGTTCCGACCGGGCCGCCGATGCAGGCAGGGACAAGTTGGCGGATCGGCTGGATCGCAAGGGTGACCGAATCGACCGGCACCTGGATAACCGCGGTGACCGCGCCAACCGCCGTCTTGATCACAAGGGCGATCGCATCGACAGGCGGCTGGACAATCGCGGCCGGCGAGTCAACCGACGACATTGACAGGCAGTCGGCAAAGAAAAACCCGCGTCGACAGCCTGTCGGCGCGGGTTGTCTCTCGTTCGCGGCATTCGCTCAGGACGATCGCCGGCTTGCGCTATTCCTCCGGCTTGAGAATATCTTCCCACCGGCGTGCCAACAGGTTGGCCTTGTATTGCGGCAGTTGGTATTGCCATCCTGCATGCTGCGTACGAATCGCGCTGGCTTCTTGCACCGGCGACACTGCCGAATCCGACTCATCCGAAGTATCGTCAATAGCAACATCATCTGTGATGTCCGAGGCGGATTCATCGGATTTATCCATTGCATCGGATTCTTTCTCGGCAGATTCCGGCAGCAGGAATTCGGCCGCTATCGAAAACCATGACGCGTCGCCGTCGCTGAACCGACGCAGCGTCAGCTCGAGGCCATCAAAGGTTGCATATACGCTGGTGCTGATCAGCTCGCCGGCGTCACTTCGCCGGACATCCTCGAGTTTGAGGTCGTTCAGAACGCCGCCAATGCCGTTCGCGACCGTCGCATAAGTCAATTCACGTCCGTCGGGTATCGCTTCTACAGTGAAGTTCGCGTCGTCTTGGGACGCTTTTTCCAGCCGGATAGTTTCACCGTCTTCGTGACGAATGCTGACCGATTGAATCCGCGCCGCGTCGATGTCCAGCAGATCGGTCGACAGCCAGCCGCTGGCGCCGTCCGGCAGGTCCGGATTCTGGTCGATCAACCAGGTCTGATTCTCGTCGGCCAGGCGAACGTAGCGGTTTTTCGACTGCGCAACGTTGCCGACGATGAGATCATACTGCAGGTTTTCGCCGCCGATTTTTAGCAATGTACCGCTGCCGCCGTCAGGTCCTTCGAGGCCGAGCTGGGAGAATCGCTCCGGGTTCGCCGTCTTTTGTTCCAGCCGGCGCGCATCCGCGAGCGCCAGCAACACTTCCCTCAGTTTGCCGACATTCGCCGCAAAACCGTTTTTTTCGCGAACGCTCCACCGCTCGCCCTCTCTAACGACAGTCACGGTTTCCTGGCCGGCACCCGTGATACTTATTTCGCTTATGTCGTTAATGCGATCCTTGAGTCCGGGCAGCAGTATCTCGCCGCCGGAAACGGTATCGCTTCGTTCGGAAATGTTGACGACGAGCAGCAACAGCACGAGGCCGCCCGTTGCTACGGCGAGCCATTTCAGAGTTGTCGAATTCATCGCGCTACCTCCCGGTTTCGCCTCCACACGACCAGTAACACAAACGTCGCCAGCAGGAACGGTACCAGGGCAATATTGATGATCTTCAACTTCGTACCGAGCTGCTCGATGTCGTTTTCAAGCCCGCGTTGCACGGCGCGCAATTCCTTGCGGATTTCGGCCCTCTGGTCGATATATCGGTCGATCTCGTTCTGCTGTTCTGCGGTCATAAGCAAATTGCCAGTGTCTTCACGCGAAGACTGCAACTCGCCGAGTCGTCTTTCGGTTTCAGCAAGTTCGCTTTGCAGGCGTTGCTCGGTTGCCCGGAAGCGAGCCTCGGCATCGACACGCAATTCCTCGACCCGGGTGAAGGGGCGTGAATAGGTCTCGCGACTTCGAACGCTGATGAGATCGGCACTGCCGGCCAGGCTGTCCAGCGCGTTGGTCAGGAACGCGCCATTGCTGGCAAACGGATTGGCAATCCGCTGGCCGAAGAAGCTTTGCAGTTGCACCCACATCTGGTCACCCAACATATCGACGTCGCCCACAACAATCACATTAGCCGGTTCGGATGCCTCCGCGAGGTGGCTATCGTCAACTTCGACTGCTTCTTCGTTATCGTCCGAGCTGACCGTTGTCGTCGGCTTGCCGTCCGGGAACGCGCTGGGCAACGTGCCGCTTATTCTTGCGGCGAGCACGTAGGTCTCGCCGCTCGGCGTGAAACCGTTCTGCAGGGTCGAGGGGTCCTGCAGGAAACTGAACCGCGATGCGGCGATCGTCGATGCGGACTGGCTCGAGGTGAAAAGGGGTTCAAGCGTTGCCTGACTTTCCTCTGCCAGCGTGAAATGTCCGGCCGTCGCAAGGTTGATCGTACTCAGTTGAGCCGTTACCACGTCTTCCGCGTCGAGCTGATCCGAGGTCACGCCGAGGTAGCCGAAATGGCGCATCGGCCGACGGCTCGGGCCCGCCGAAATCTGCAACGCGAGCTGTGCATCGGCCACGACGTCCGACGACGAGAACTCGATGCCCCACGCGCTGAACAGTGCCGGTAGATCCGAGCCTTGTCCCATCGCTGGCATCCCCGGGGGCATGCCCTGCACCGGAGCTGCCGGATCCGAGTCGGCCAGCGGATCGACGAAGATGATCGCGCGACCGCCGCGCAGTATGAACTGATCGATAGCATACAGGGTGGCATTTCCAATGTTCTTCGGCTGCACGATCCACAGCAGGCTGATGTCGTCCGGAATCGTCTCGAAGCTGGTCCCGAGACTGCGAACTTCGAACAACTGTTGCACTTGCGTGTAAACGACCCACGGTTGCTGCATCTGTTGTGTCTGCGGATCAAATCGTCCCGCCATGTCCACGCCCGATACCAGGCCGATGACGGTTCGCTCCGGGTTCGCCAGCGTGCTGACCAGTTTCGCCAGGTCGTACTCCAGAAAAGCTTCGTTGTCCGGCTGAAAAAACGGGATGACTTCCTCGTTGTCAACGCTGTCGGTGCCCGCAAGTCCGAGATAAACCGGATCCGAACTTCCCTGAAGCCCGACGCCCTGCAGGCCGAACTGCGCGGCGCGATCCTCGTCTTCCGAGAATGGCAGCGGATCTATCACGTTGAGCCGGATCTTGCCCTTGGCCGCATCCTCGAACTCCTCCAGCATTTCGCGAACACGTAACGCGTAGTCACGAAGCGACGGCATTCCTTCCGCCGCTTTGTCCGACCAGAACAGGTAAAGATTTATCGGTTCATCGATGTTGGAAAGAATGCGCCGGGTGCCGTCGGACAAGGTGTACAGCTTGTTCTCTGTCAGGTCGATTCGCGACCCCTTGAACAGCTGATTGCTGATTATGACTGCGGCTATGAAGGCGACAGCCAATATTGCCAGGCTCGAAGCTCCCAACCGTCTTTGTGATTCGGTACTCATGTCAGTCTGCCTGTTTCCATTGCAGAACAATGGTGTTTGCGTAGAGGAATGCGCTAATCAGCAAACCGAAATAGACGAGGTCTCGAAGATCGATGACCCCCTTCGAAATGCTGGAGAAGTGTGTCAGAAAGCTCAGTGACGCGATCCCGTCAACGATCGACTGCGGTGCCCATCCGGAGAACAAGTCGAGCACCATAGGAAATCCGGAAAGCAAAAAGCCGAAGGACACGACCACCGTGAGGACAAAAGCAATGACCTGGTTGCGCGTGATGGCCGAAAGGCATGCACCGATCGCCAGGAAACCGCCGGCCATCAGGAAGCTACCGATATACGCGGCAAAAATGACGCCGTTGTCCGGATCGCCGAGGTAGTTGACCGTAATCCAGATAGGAAAAGTCAGTATCAACGCAATGCCGGTAAAGGCCCACGCGGCGAGGTACTTGCCGAGTACCGCCTGCCATGCCGTGATCGGCAGCGTCATCAACAGCTCGACGCTGCCTGTTTTTCTTTCCTCGGCCCAGAGGCGCATCGCGATGGCCGGTACGAGGAAAAGATACAACCAGGGATGAAAACTGAAGAACGGCATCAGGTCGGCCTGGCCGCGTTCGTAAAAGCCCCCCAGGTAAAACGTGAAAGTGCCCATAAGCACCAGGAATATGACGATGAAGACGTACGCCACCGGGGTAGCGAAATAGCTCATCAGCTCGCGGCGGAATAACGCTTTGATCATGTTCATGCCATGGCTCCTCCGGTGATCTGCCGAAAGACTTCGTCCAGCCGGCCGGTTTCGAGTTGCAGGCCGGCGACATTCCAGCCTTTGTCGGTCATGAGTCGTGAAACCTGGTGCAATGTTGCGGCGTTATTGCTGCCGGATTTCGCGAGTGCCGTGATCGTCAAGTGGTCACGATCCGTTTCCGTCCGGTCCACCGACGGCAGTTGCCCGATTGCAGCGTGCACGGCATCGAAACTGCCGGCGTCGGAAACAGTAACGCGCACGGCGTTGTGATAACGGGACTGCGCCGCCAGCCGCCGAGGCGAATCGTCGGCCAGGATTCTTCCAGCCGAAATAATAATGGCACGGCTGCAAACGGCCTCGACTTCTTCAAGTATGTGCGTCGATATGACAATCAGCTTATCGGCCGCCATCGACCGAATCAGTTGTCGCACTTCATGTTTCTGATTCGGATCAAGCCCGTCAGTCGGTTCATCCAGAATCAGTACTTGCGGATCGTGCAAAATCGCCTGTGCAAGGCCGACGCGTCGTTTGAATCCCTTCGACAGCGTGTCGATACTCTGATTCAGCACGGGCTCGAGGTGCAAACGCTCAATGACCTCAGCAAGTCGTTTCTTTCGCCTGTCACCGCTCAGCTCACGGATATCGGCGATGAACTCCAGGAACGTCCTCGGCGTCATTTCCGGGTAGCAAGGTGCGCCTTCGGGCAAATAGCCGAGCTTCCTGCGCGCAGCCAATGCGTCCGTAGCAATGTCGTGACCGCAAACGCTCGCGTTGCCGCTGCTGGGGGCGACGAATCCGGTAACCATCTTCATCGTCGTTGATTTTCCGGCGCCGTTGGGACCCAGAAATCCGAGTACTTCGCCGGCAGAGCAGTCGAAGCTCAGGTTGTCGACGACCGTGTGTTGGCCGTATCTCTTTGTCAGACCTTCAATTTTTATCATGGGTTTCATTCATATTGGATGGGTAAGTTGCCGCGCGGCTGCATTATTTATCAAAAACCACAATTGTGCTCAAGTGAACAAAAATTCAATATCCGGTACGCGACTCGCTATACTGTTGCGCCCGCACGCTGATCAAGCACAGGCCGGAGTGCCGATGAAAAAGCAAACCTGGTCGATCGACTCGCTGACCCTGATATTTTCCATCATCGTAATCGCGCAGATTCTGATCTACGTGATTCCCCAGGGTCAGTTCGAGCGCCAGCCGTATCCGGACAATCCGGGACGCTCGATGGTCGTTGCGGACACCTATCAATCAGCGTCGGCCGAACAGCAGGTCACCATCCGACCGTGGCATTTCCTGCTGGCCATTCCGAAGGGCATGGCGGCGGCGCAGGATATCATCTTTCTCATTTTCATAGTCGGCGGCGTGATCGCCATCTTGCGACGTAGCGGCGCAATCGATGCCGTTTTGCACAAAGCCGTGCAAAAGCTCGGCGGTAGTCCGTGGATACTGATCGCCGGTTGCCTGGTCCTGTTCAGCCTCGGTGCCTATACGATCGGCATGGGCGAGGAATACGTGCCGCTGATTCCGATTCTCGTCACAATGAGTCTTGCGATGCGCATGGATGCCATCGTTGCCATGGGCCTGGTTTGGGTGCCTTACGGAATCGGCTGGGCCTGTGCCGGCACCAATCCCTTCGGCGTCATCATCGCGCAGAACATCGCCAACGTGCCGATCACATCCGGCTGGGCGTTGCGGCTTGCCATGATGGCCGGATTCCTCGCGATCGCGTTTCACCATATCTATCGCTATGCGATCAAAGTACAACGCAATCCGGAAGAGAGCCTCGTATCACATATCGACTACACGCAAGGTTTCGATTTGCCGGCAGACGTGCGATTGGACGGCCCGCGAATTGCGGTCCTGATCGCTTTCATGGTCGGAGTTGTCGGCTTTGTTTTCGGCGTCGCGAAGTACGGTTGGTACATCGGCGAGCTGAATGCGATTTTTCTTGGAATCGGCCTTGCTGCGGCCATTATAGTTCGTATGCCGGCAGGCGAGACCAGCAGGACATTCATCAGTGGCGCGGCAGACATGACCGCTGCGGCGCTGCTGGTCGGATTTGCACGAACCATCGAAGTCGTGCTGTCCGACGGGCAGGTCATCGACACGGTGATCGATTCCATTGCCGGGGTGCTGGTCAACTTTGGCGCCGAAGCATCAGCGATCGGAATGCTGATCGTGCAGACGATCTGCAATTTCTTCATCCCGTCGGGTAGCGGGCAGGCCTTTGTCACCATGCCAATCATGTCGCCGCTCGCGACATTGACAGGTGTGCCGCAGCAAACGGCCGTGCTGGCCTACCAGTTCGGCGATGGCTTCACCAACATGGTCGTACCGACTAGTGCGCTCGTCATGGGCGCCCTGGCGCTCGGCAAGATCCCCTACGGCGCGTGGGTCCGGTTTGTCACGCCGTTGTTGCTTAAGATCTTCGCGTTGGCCGCAATTTTCCTGGTCATGACCATCCATTTCGGCAGTTCGCTCGGATTTCATGTCTGAATCTCGAGCCGTTTGCCTTGCTGAGGCTGTTTGATGAAACTTCGCTACAAGATTCCCGGCCTATTTCTGCTGATTGTCCTGATTGCACTGGTACCGTTGGCAATCGTTCTCAGTCACAACTCGGCCTGTGGTTCCGCGGCCGAGCTTCCGGAGAATTCAGAGTCGATGAAAGCAATTGCGTACCACTGCTACGGTTCGACAGAAGTCTTGCAGATCGAAGATGTTGTAAAGCCGACACCCGCGAGCAATGAAGTTCTGGTAAGAGTCAGCGCGGCATCGGTCAATCCGCTCGATTGGCACTACATGAGAGGCTCTCCGTATTTCATGCGGCTGGGCAGCGGCATCGGTGCGCCGAAGGATTCGCGACTGGGCGTCGACTTCGCGGGAATCGTCGAGGCCGTCGGCAAGGGGGTCACGAAATTCAAGCCGGGAGATGAGGTTTTCGGCGGCCGGACCGGCGCATTCGGCGAATATGTCATTGTTCCTGAGGACAAGGCGATCGTCTTGAAACCGGCTAACGTGACTTTCGGGCAGGCCGCCGCATTGCCGGTGGCGGCCGTTACGGCATTGCAGGCGCTTCGTGACAAGGGCCAGCTCAAGCCGGGGCAAAAAGTCCTGATCAATGGCGCGTCGGGAGGCGTCGGCACGTTTGCCGTGCAGATTGCGAAGTCCTTCGGCGCGGAAGTCACCGGGGTCTGCAGCACGAGAAATGTTGACATGGTGCGGTCATTGGGCGCGGATCATGTCATCGATTACAAAAGCGAGAATTACACCGAGAGAGATGAACGCTACGACCTGATTATCGACAACGTGGGAAATCATTCACCGTCGGCGAACCGACGGGTACTCGATTCCAACGGCAAACTCGTGATCATCGGCGGTCCCAAGGGCAACTGGCTGGGTCCCATCATGAACGTGCTCAAAGCGGCGCTGATTTCACAGTTCGTCGATCAGGAGCTCGGTACGATGCTGGCGCAACTCCGGCAGCCAGACCTGGTCGTGCTGGCCGATCTGATGGAAACCGGTCAGATCAGGTCCGTAATCGACCGGACTTATTCGCTTGACGAGGTTCCGCAGGCCATCGAGTATTCCGAGAGTGGCCGCGCGCGCGGAAAAATTATCATCGACCTGGAATAGCGGGGCTGCCCGTACCTACTCGACGATGACCCGGGATTCGCCGCGATTTCGCGGATCGGACGCGGGAATCACTTCGTTACCTTCCGAGTATATGACCTGCATGTCGCCGAATTCCCAGCTGTTCGGAATCGCCCGATAACCCTTGTCAGCCAATGCCGAAATAGTCGACTCCGGCAACGGTCGGCCGGGGCTGTATACGATCAGGTCGGCCGGCAGCAGTTGATGGTGAAAACGCGTTGCGCCAACGGCATCGGCGGGCGTCATGCCGAAATCCGCGATATTCACGATGGTCTGGAATACAGACGTGAAGATTGTCGAGCCGCCGGGTGTGCCCAGTACCATCGCCACATCGCCGTCTTTCAGCACGATCGTCGGCGTCATGGACGACAACATGCGTTTGCCGGGCTCGATTGCATTCGCCGTGCTGCCAACGACACCGTAGATGTTCGGCACGCCCGGTTTGACGCTGAAATCGTCCATCTCGTCGTTCAGCAGAAAACCCGCGCCTTCCACGACGACGCCGCTGCCGAAGCTTATATTCAGCGTGTAGGTATTCGAAACCGCGTTGCCCCACTTGTCGAGAATGGAGTAATGGGTCGTGTCATGCGCATCGATACCCACGCCCGCCACCACGTTCTGTGAGATCTCATCGGGGTTCACTTCCAGTGCGCGACGCTGGATGTACTCCTCGCTCAGGAGCTCGTCAGTGCGGGTTTTGACGAAATCGGGATCGCCGAGAAACTCCGCGCGATCCGCAAAAACGCGCTTTTCGATTTCCGCGACCAGGTGGATGTACTGCGGCGAATTGAGCGTAAGACCTTCGAAATAATGATTGATGTAGTCCTTGATTTTGAGAAGCTGTATCAGCGCAATGCCACCCGAACTCGGCAGCGGCGCCGACAGAATCTCGTGACCGCGCCAGTTCGCGCGCAGCGGTTCGCGCCAGACTGCGGAATAGGCCGCCAGGTCTTGCAGCGTGATCAGGCCGTTGCCGCGCGCCATCTCGGCGACGATGAGTTGCGCCGTTTTACCGCGATAAAAGTCGTCCGGGCCGTGTTCTGCGATGCGGCCAAGCGTTGCCGCGAGATCCGCTTGCTTGAATAGCGCACCGGCCTTCATGCCGGAAAAATGCTTGTCGAAGTTGGTTCTTCCGGCGACTTCGCTTTGCATCGAGATCATGCCGCCGCCCAGGGCATCGGGCACCACAAAACCGTCCCTTGCCAGGTCCACGGCAGGCTGTACCAGGTCATTCCAGGGCACGGTGCCGTAACGCTTGTGTGCTTCCCACAGGCCGGCAACCGTACCCGGGACGCCGACTGACAAGTGGCCATAGAGGCTGGCACCTTCGATGACCTCGCCATTTTCGTCGAGAAACATGTCGCGATCCGCGGCAGCCGGCGCTTTCTCGCGATAGTCGAGGAAGCTGGAAACTCCCTGTATCTGCATCAGCATGAAACCGCCGCCGCCGATGTTGCCGGCCTCCGGATACGTCACGGCGAGCGCAAACCCTGCGGCAATGGCCGCGTCTACGGCATTGCCCCCTGCGCGCAATACGTCGGCCGTTATTTTCGCACTGTAGCTGTCCGGCATGGCGACCGCTGCTTTGTTGCGGACTTCGGCCGGTTGGCGCGCTGCGGCGCTGTTGGCGTTGTCGGATACCGCATGTTCACTCGGAGGCGAACAGGCAATGAGCAGGATCAGGAAAAACTGGAGTGCTGACGAGCGTGCAAAATGAAAAAGATGCATGGAAAGTCCTGGTTTGGCTAACGCTTGGTCGATTCTTCCACGATTTCCAATCGATGTCCCGATTGATATCAGTTGGAACCGTACCAGTGCACGCCTGCACGGTCGGTTTCGATGCCCAGGAATCCTCTCGCAAGCAAATAGTTGAGATGTGCAATCGACTCGCCTGTTGCCAGTATCAGGTTGTTCCTGTCGATGGCTTTCTTGAAGAGCACCGGAAACACGTCGATTGCGCGCTTCGGTTCGCGGCAATATTCAAGCAATTGTTCGAGGCAGGACTCGTGTTCGGCTTTCAATGCATCCAGCCGTTCGTGTGCGCCACGAAACGGCTTGCCGTGAGCGGGCAGAACCAGCACGTCCTGCGGAATGCGAGCCCGCAGGTTTGCCAGTGAGTCCAGCCATTCGCCGAGCGGGTCGGCTTGTGGCTCGGTCGGGTAAACGCTGACGTTCGAAGAGATCGTCGGAAGCAACTGGTCACCGGAAATCAGCAGGTTCTGCTCAGCATTGAAGAGGCAGGCGTGCTCCGGCGAATGACCTCGCCCGACGATCACTTCCCAGTCGCTGCCACCGACCGAAATTTTCTCGGCATCGCGAATTCGCTTGTAGGATTCCGGCAGCGGCGACACGAACCTGCCGAAGTAGCCGAAAATCTTGTGATAGTTCTGCAATGCTTCCGGCGGAAAGCCGGCGGCGTGATAAAAACGATCGCCTGCCTCGGGCGCCATTCGACCGGTATCGGCGACCAGCACCCGGCACAGCAGGTACTCCTCGCGGCTCATCCACAGCGGTATGTCGAATCTCCCGGCCAGCCAACCGGCGCAACCTGCGTGATCCGGATGCAGATGGGTCACGATCACGCGTCCCGGATTGCGCCCGTGCATTCGTTCGGAGAAGGTCTTCTCCCAGACGGATTTTGTCTCGTCGGTCGCAACGCCGCTATCGACGATGGTCCATGCGTCGTCATCTTCCAGCAGCCACAGGTTGATATGCGCCAGCGCGAATGGCAGCGGCATGCGCAGCCAGTAAACGCCATGCGCAACCCTCATCGTGTCGCCGGCGGCCGGGCTCTCGGCGAACTCGTAGTCCATGAGCGGTTTAGGAACGATGGCCAAACGTGCCCCCGTCATTGCGAGCGCAGCGAAGCAATCTGTCGGTCGCTATGCAGTGCGGGCGAGAGATTGCCACGTCGGCTTTTGGCCGACTCGCAATGACGATTCTGGCAGTGATATTCAAAGGGCGGCCTGGTGTCGCTCGATTTCCTTGCGAACCTCGTGCAAGGACTGTTCCTTGACAGATCCGTATCCGCGGATATCGAGGTAGCGATTGACGACCGTCGTGGCCGCCGCGATATTGTCGGCCGACAGTTCTTGCAGGATCGTATCGACTGATTGCTCGAATTCGCCGATCAACGCGCGCTCCGTACGTCGTTCTGCCGTCATGCCGAAGATGTCAAGTTTGGTCCCGCGCAAGCACTTCATTCGGGCGAGCGCCCGGAACAGCGGTATGATCCACGGTCCGAACTCGCGCTTGCCCGGCCGCCCGCGCGAATCCCGCTTGCCACCCATCAGGGGCGGTGCCAGGTGAAAACTGATGCGGATCTTTTTTCCGTACTGGTCCCTGAGTTTCGACAGAAAGTCGCCCTGCGTGTGCAAGCGCGCGACTTCGTATTCGTCCTTGTAGGCAAGCGTTTTGAAATAAGCGCGAGCAACGGCTTTAGTCAACGCATCGTTCCTGCTGACAGCAGATTCCGCTTCGCGAACTTTGGCAATCAGCATCGTGAATTTCTTCGCCAGGGCCTCATCCTGGTAGTCCTTGAGGAAATCGGATCGACGGGAAACGATGTCGTCGAGCGTCTCTTCGCGGAACTCGGCCGATTGCCCTTCGTCCATGCGCAGCTTCAGAAACTCTTCGTCCCCGGCCGCAATACGGCCCCAGCCAAACGCCTCTCTGTTGCGCTCGACTTCCACGCCGTTCAGTTCGATGGCGCGCAGCATCGCCGGCAATGACACTGGAACCAGGCCTTTCTGCCACGCGTAGCCGAGCATCAGGACGTTCGAGTAAATCGTATTGCCGAGCAGCTTTTCGGCGATGCGATTGGCCGCTACGGCCGAGAGATTGTGCTTGCCGACGACCTGTTCGATTGCAGCAATACGATCGCCGGCCCGCAGCGACGCATCACGATGGCGCACGAAGTCCGCTGTCGACATTTCCGTCGTGTTAATCACGGCTTTGGTATGACCCGGGCGATAGGTTTTCGAGGCTTTGGGAGACGAGCTGACGACGAGATCGCAACCGATCAGTGCGTCGGCCTGTTGCAGGTCGATTCGCACCTGGTTCAATTGGGCAGGTTCGCCGGCGATCCGGATGTAGCTCAACACCGGGCCGAACTTCTGCGCGAAACCCATGAAGTCGAGCACGCTGGCACCTTTTCCCTCGAGATGGGCTGCCATCGTGATCAGTGCGCCGACGGTGACCACGCCGGTGCCTCCGACGCCGGTGACCATCAGGTCGTAGCCTTCTGCCAGGGACGGCAGTTGCGGCCCGGCGATCGCCGAGAGTCGCTCATAGGGGAATTCGCCGCCGCTGCTGGTGTTTGCGGCTTTCGACTTTATGCCCTCGACCGTGACGAAGCTGGGGCAGAAGCCATTGACGCACGAGAAGTCCTTGTTACAGGTGTTCTGGTCAATCTGCCGCTTGCGGCCGAATGGCGTTTCCTTGGGGATCACGGAAAGGCAGTTCGATTCGACCGAGCAATCGCCACAGCCCTCGCAGACGAGGTCGTTGATGACGGCAATACGATCAGGATCTTTCAACTTGCCGCGTTTGCGCCGACGGCGTTTTTCCGTCGCACAGGTCTGCGCATAAATCAGCACGGTTACGCCGGGAATGTCGCGCAATTCGCGCTGCACGGCGTCGAGGTCGCGGCGATGCGAAATGGTGGTCCCTGCAGGAAACTCCCGTGCTTTGAACTGTTCCGGTTCGTCCGAGACCAGGGCAATGCGCTGCACGCCTTCCGCGCGTACCGAGTGCGCGATGGACTGGACACTGATCGGCCCGTCGACCGGCTGACCGCCGGTCATTGCGACCGCATCGTTGTAAAGGATTTTGTAAGTGATATTGGTTTTCGCGGCGATTGCCTGGCGGATCGCCAGCGAACCGGAATGGTAGAAAGTTCCATCACCCAGGTTCTGGAATGCGTGCTTGCCGCCGCTGAACATCGAGCGTGTGATCCAGTTGATTCCTTCGCCGCCCATCTGGATAAGACCATCCGTGTCGCGATCCATCCAGTTGGCCATGAAGTGGCAACCGATGCCGGCCAGCGCTTTGGAACCTTCCGGCAATCGCGTCGATGTGTTGTGCGGGCAACCCGAGCAGAAATACGGTGTGCGCGACGCACCGTCGATGCGAATGACGTTCGATTCACCGGAGACGAGCTTGTCGGCGCGTGAGCGCAAGTCGAGTCCCGTGATTGCGCCGTCCAGTCGCTTCGCGACAATTCCGGCAAGCTGCACCGGCGACAATTCGCCGACCCAGGGCACGAGCCGTTGGCCAATCTCGTCTTCCTTACCGATCATTCGTTTCGGCTTGCGGCCCGGATAGTCGTAAAAGTATTCCTTGAACTGGCTTTCGATAATGCCGCGCTTCTCCTCGACGACCAGTACCTCGTGCTTGTCGCGAACGAAATCCAGCGCCGAATCATGCGCGAGCGGCCAGACGAGACCGACCTTGTACACGTCGAGCCCTATGCGTCGTGCTTCGCGCTCGTCGATTCCGAGCAAGCGCAATGCCTCCATCAGGTCGAGATGGGCTTTGCCCGTTGTGACGATGCCGTAGCGCGCATTTGCCGTGTTGAAAATCTTGCGATCGATCGGATTGGCCGCGGCGAACGCCAGCGTCGCCGCTTTCTTGGCTTCAAGGCGTTCTTCGATCTGCGGACCGGGAAAGTCCGGCCAGCGAATGTGTAGGCCGTCCGGCGGCGCCTTGAAGTCCGCCGGTACCACGAACTCGGGATAGGGCGGCAGTTCGACAGACATTGCGGATTCCACGGTCTCGGATATTGCCTTGAACCCGACCCACATGCCCGAAAAGCGCGACAGTGCTATGCCGTACAGGCCGAACTCGAGGTATTCCGCAACGCTCGCCGGATTCAGGTGCGGCATCAGCCAGGCGAGAAACGCAACATCGGACTGGTGTGGCATCGACGACGACACGCAACCGTGGTCGTCGCCGGCGACGACCAGCACGCCGCCGTGCGGCGAGCTGCCATACGCGTTGCCGTGTTTCAGCGCATCACCGGCGCGGTCCACGCCGGGCCCTTTGCCGTACCAGATGCTGAATACGCCATCGACTGTCCGGCCCGGCTCGGACTCGACCTGTTGCGTGCCGAGAATCGCCGTTGCCGCGAGGTCTTCGTTAACCGCTGGCAGGAACTCGATGTTGCTTTCCGCAAGAAATCTTTTCGCACGCCACAGCTCCTGGTCATAGGCGCCGAGTGGCGAGCCGCGGTAACCGCTGACGAAACCCGCCGTATTCAATCCCGCCGCCCGGTCCAGGGTCCTTTGCATCAGCGGGATGCGTACCAGCGCCTGCGTGCCGGTCAGGAATACGCGGCCGGACTCGCGCCGGTATCGGTCCTCCAGTTCGTAGTTGTCCAGCGGGTAGCCCTGGGTCCGGGTCGCAGGGGATGCGTTCATGGCGGGTCCTGGTAGTTCGTACGGCTGCGCCCGATTCTGGCAGATTCCGCCTGTCAGCGGTTACCAGATTTACCCGCTGATAGCCTATGTATCGACAAAAACAACCAAATATTTCAGAAAATCGGTAGAATGTTGCGAATTTTATGAAAAAGTGACACGAACGATGCTCAGCCGAAAGGATCGCGACATCCTGCGCGAGTTACAGAAGGACAGCCGCCTGACCATGCAGCAACTGGCCGACAAGGTCGGCATGTCGAGCTCCGCCTGCTGGCGACGTGTGCGGAGTCTCGAAGAAGACGGCGTAATCGATCGCTACGCGGTACAGGTCAATGCCCGAAAGGCGGGTTTCGGCCTTTCATCGATGACGCACGTATCGCTCGCCCGTCACGAGCGAAAAAACGTCGACACCTTCATTCGCGAGGTTCTGAGGCATCCCGAAGTACTGGAGTGCTTCGCCACCAGCGGCGAAGCGGACTTTCATCTGCGCGTCGTCGTCGAGGACATGGAAGCCTATAACCGCTTCCTCGACGACTTCATCTTTCGCCTGCCCGGAGTCTCGCAGGTTCGCTCCAACATCGTGCTGAAGGAAATAAAAGCCGACACCGCGCTGCCGTTCCGCGACTAGTCTTTTTTTTGTAATCTGTTTTTGGAAATCGAATGGCCGTCGCCGCGCCGGATATGTGCCTCGCTTAATTTTCGGATGCGCTCGTCACACACCCGCCGCGGCGACGGCCTCCAATCAGCACCTGAATCGCGATTCTTAACCTTCGCGATGGACAGATAGCGCCAACTGCTGGAGCCCGACTTTCTGCGCGCTGGATCAGCATGTGCCACGATGGTTCCAAGGCGACACAGCGGTATGCCCAACCGAGCGAGTTCTCCTTGTCCGAGCGAATTGGGCATGCCGGTGGGGCGCCGTTTGCCACGGATTTCTTCGTGTCGCCTGCGATGCAGGCTCCTACAGCGAAACTCCGCTGATGTGCGATGTTATGAAGCCTGGATTTTCTGCCACTCGTCGCGGGTCGCGACCATCGTGAGGACGTCGTAGCTGGCGACCATTTCGTCGAGCTGGTTGGTGACTTCGGTGTCCCAGCGCACCTCGCCGTAGCCCGAGTCTTCGCGCAGCGTCTTTTGTTTACAGGTAAGTCGCACTTTCAGAGTGTCACCGTAGTTGACCGGTTTGGCGAAGCGCAGCTCGTCGACACCGTAGTTGGCAAGAACGGGGCCGAAGTCCGGGTCGACGAACAGGCCGGCCGCGAAGGAGACGATAAGGTAGCCGTGCGCGACGCGTCCGTCGAAAAACGGATTCTTGCGTGCAGCCTCCTCGTCCATGTGGGCGTAGAACTTATCGCCGGTGAAATCTGCGAAGTGATTAATGTCGTCGAGAGTAACTTCACGCGAAGCGGTATTCACAGTGTCGCCGATTTCCAGTTCTTCAAAGGTCTTGCGGAAAGGATGCGCGCCCGGATCGCGCTCGATGCCGCCGCGAATCCAGCGCCTGCCAATGTGCGCAAGCGTTTCGGGCGAGCCCTGTAACGCTGTTCTCTGCATGTAGTGCAATACGGCGCGAATGCCGCCGAGTTCCTCACCACCGCCGGCCCGGCCCGGCCCGCCGTGAACGAGATGCGGCAACGGCGAACCATGACCTGTGGACTCGGCCGCGCAATGGCGATTGATGATCAGCATGCGGCCATGCCATGCGGCGCAACCCATCACGAGGTCTTGCGCCACGTCGTTGTTATTGGTCACGATGGAACCCGCGAGGCTGCCGGCGCCGAGGCGTGCAAGTTCGATCGCTTCGTCGAGGCTGTCGTAAGGGAGAACCGTGCTGACCGGACCAAAAGCTTCGACCGCATGCACCGCGCGCGCCACGAGCGGTCGCTCGCAGTGCAACAGCGTCGGCATGAAGAACGCGCCCTTGCGCGCGTCGGCATCGGTTACCGTGAAGTCTTCCCTATTGCCGTAGACCACGCTGGCTTCGGTACGCAGATCGGAAATTCTGGCACGCACTTCATTGCGCTGACCCTGGCTCGCCAGTGCGCCCATGTCGACGTCCTTACTCGCGGGATTTCCAATGCGAATCTTGCCGAGTTCTGCCGACAAGGATTTGACCAGATCCGACGAAAATTCCGAAGGCGCGATGATGCGGCGAATGGCGGTGCATTTCTGGCCGGCCTTGCTGATCATCTCGCGCGTCACTTCGCGAATGAACAGGTCGAACTCCGGCGTGCCGGGCGAGGCGTCGGGTCCGAGTATCGACATGTTCAGGGAGTCCGTCTCTGCGGTGAAACGCACCGTTTCCGACACCACACGCGGATGCGCGGCAAGCTTCTCGGCGGTGTTCTTCGAGCCGGTAAATGCAATCGTGTCCTGGCAATCGAGATGCTCGAACAGATTGCCCAGGTCGCCACATACGAGTTGCAGGGATCCCTCGGGCAGGATTTCCGAGTCGATGATTCGGCGCACCATCAACTCCGTGAGGTAAGCGGTACTAGACGCGGGTTTGATGATGACCGGGACGCCGGCGAGCATTGCGGGCGCCAGCTTTTCCAGCATGCCCCAGCAGGGAAAATTGAATGCGTTGATCAGAACCGCGACGCCCAGCCGCGGTGTGAACACGTGCTGTCCGACAAAAGTGCCTTGCTTCGACAGCATTTCCGGCGAGCCGTCGAGGAACACGAAGTCGTTCGGCATCTCGCGCCGGCCTTTGCTGGAGAACACGAAAAGCGTCGAGATACCGCCGTCGATGTCGATCCAGCTGTCGGCGCGGGTTGCGCCGGTGCGAGTCGACAGGGCGTACAGTTCCTTCTTGTGGTCGCCAAGGTGCTTGGCAAGCGCCTTGAGCATGTTGGCGCGTTCGTGAAAGGTAAAAGAGCGGAGCTTCGGCCCGCCGACCTGACGCGCGTACGCCAGCATTGCCTCGAAATCGAGGCCATGCGAGGAGATCGTCGCAACGGTCGAACCGTCGACCGCGCTGGGCAGTGGCCGACCGTCGTCGGCAGCGGTATGCCAGCGGTTTTCCGCAAAACTCTGCAATTTCACTCAAGATCTCCTGCAAACGCTCCGGTGGGCAATCATCATCTCTGGATACATTTAATTCAAGAAATTGAATATTTTCGTATCGCAATGTAGCTTCACGCGGCACTGATTCATCCGGGATACCGATTACGACATGACACTCGAGTCCGCAACCAGGGTACTGCTGGATGAATTTCGCGCACAGCCGACAATGCGTGCCGGCTCTTTGATTGTGACGGTGTTCGGCGACGCCATAGCGCCGCGCGGCGGTACCGTATGGATCGGCAGCCTGATTCGGGTAATGGCGGATTTCGGCATCAGCGAACGGCTGGTTCGGACCTCCATATTTCGCTTGTCGCAGGATGACTGGTTCGAGGTGGAGCAATCGGGCCGTCGCAGCTATTACAGTCTGAGCGCCGATGGCGAAAAAAAATTTTCGCAGGCTACACATCGAATCTATGGCGAACCGAGGCAGGCATGGTCCGGTGACTGGTGCCTGATCCTGCTACCGGAACTCGACGCCGGCATAAAAGAGAAGTTGCGCAGGGAGCTGTTGTGGCTCGGTTTTGCGACGGTGTCGCCGGGCGTACTGGCACACCCGTCGCCGGACATGAACGATCTCGGCGCGTCGCTCAATCGCACGGGTTGCGAAAACGAACTCGTTGTCATGCAGGGTCGAACGACCCGCAGCGGGCAGGAAGCAGCCATGCGCGGCCTGGTGCACAAGCACTGGAATCTTGCCGATATCGATCAGCGCTACGAAACCTTCGTGCGAAAATTTCGCCCGGTATTGTCGGCCGCTGCGAAGAGCAAGAGAATGGATCCGCGAACCGCTTTTCTCATTCGCATGCTGTTAATCCAGGAGTACCGTAAGGTGCTGTTGCGTGACCCGTTGCTGCCGGCCGAACTGTTGCCGCCGAAGTGGCACGGCACCGCCGCATACCAGCTGTGCCGAAATCTCTACATTGCCGTGTTCGAAGCGGCGGACCGGTTCATGTCGGAGGCGATGGAGACGGCCGATGGCCCGTTGCCGCCGCCGGCGCCGGAGTTCTACATGCGATTCGGCGGACTCGAAAAGAGGAGTGACGAAAATGTCGGAGCTTGAACGGGCCAGACGCTGCGCGGATCGCATGTACGATAACGACAGGGCGTCGCGAGACCTCGGTATCCGGGTGACGGTTACCGCGCCAGGCAGCGTTACGGCCGAAATGACCGTGGTCAAGGCTATGCTGAACGGTTTCGACGTGTGCCACGGTGGTTACATTTTTACTCTGGCCGATACCGCATTTGCGTTCGCCTGCAATGCATACGACGACCTGACCGTCGCCGCTGGCGCCAGCATCGAATTCCTGAGGCCTGCGGTTGAAGGTGACCAGCTGACGGCCGTGGCATCGGAGCAGAGCCGGAGCCGGCGCAACGGCATCTACGACGTGCAGGTACGGAACCAGCATGGCAAGCCGGTTGCGCTGTTTCGGGGCAGGGCGCACGCGACAGGCGAACCGCTTTCCGAGCGGAAAAGCGACACATAATCGCTTGAATCAGCGAAAAAAGCGTGACACATTAACCGGTCCGCAAAGCAGCAGGGGCCAGGCGATGTATACACAAGGTCTTGATCAGAAAGGCGAAGATGCCGGCCGAACGGCAGAAACTGCCGAGCGGCTTGCGGCTTTCCAGGCGCGCATCGACGCCGAGGAAAAGATCGAGGCCAAGGACTGGATGCCGGACGCGTACCGGCGAACGCTGGTGCGACAGATCTCGCAGCACGCGCATTCGGAAATCATCGGCATGCAGCCGGAAGGCAACTGGCTGACGCGCGCACCGTCGCTGCGTCGAAAGGCGATTCTGCTCGCCAAGGTGCAGGACGAAGCCGGCCATGGCCTGTATCTCTACAGTGCTGCCGAAACACTCGGCACGTCACGCGGCCAGATGGTCGACGACCTGCTTTCCGGTAAAGCGAAGTATTCGAGCATCTTCAATTATCCGACGCTGACCTGGGCCGACATCGGTGCGATAGGCTGGCTGGTCGATGGTGCGGCGATCATGAATCAGATCCCGTTGTGCCGATGCTCCTATGGCCCTTACGCGCGTGCCATGGTGAGAGTCTGCAAGGAAGAAAGTTTTCACCAGCGGCAGGGATTCGAAATCATGTTGTCACTGAGCCGCGGCAGCGAGGAGCAGAAAGCCATGGCGCAGGACGCACTGAATCGCTGGTGGTGGCCTTCGCTGATGATGTTCGGTCCGGGCGACAGCGATTCCAAACACTCGGCACAGTCGATGGCATGGAAGATCAAACGATTTACGAACGACGAGCTGCGGCAGAAGTTTGTCGACGTAACCGTGCCGCAAGCCGAATTCCTCGGTATCCGGGTGCCGGACGACGAACTCGAGTTCGATGCGGAGAGCGGACATTACAAATTTGGTGAAATCGACTGGCAGGAATTTTTTGATGTGCTGGCGGGCAATGGCCCGTGCAACCGGCAGCGGCTGCAGAAACGCCAGCGTGCACACAATGACGGTGAGTGGGTACGCGAAGCAGCACGTGCCTACGCGGAAAAACAGCGGCGTAAAGCAGCGGCCTGACCGGGAGAGAAAGCCAGTGAGCAACAAAGAGTGGCCCCTGTACGAAGTGTTCATTCGGTCTCGGGCCGGACTGAGTCATCGACACGCGGGCAGCGTGCATGCGGCGGATGCGCAGATGGCGCTGGATCATGCTCGCGATGTTTACACGCGGCGCAACGAGGGGGTCAGCATCTGGGTCGTGCGATCGAGCGAAATCATTGCCTCCGATCCGGCGGAATCGTCCGCCTTTTTCGAGCCCGCGGCCGACAAGATCTACCGGCATCCGACCTTTTACGAGATTCCCGACGGCGTCGAGAATCTCTGACGGGAATATTCAGTGACCAACCATCAGGCACTTACAAAATACCTTTTCCGGCTTGGCGATAATGCGCTGATTCTCGCGCAGCGCCTTGGCGAGCTCGTTGCAAACGGACCGGAACTCGAAGAAGAGCTTGCCACCGCGAATTTTGCGCTCGACTACCTGGGGCAGGCGCGCATGTTCTACGCGCGTGCCTGCGAACTCGAAGGCGCCGGACGCGATGAAGACGAGATCGCGTTTCTCAGGGGCGAGCGAGAGTTCGAAAATTTCCTGCTCGTCGAACAGCCAAACGGGCATTTTGGCGACACGATTGTCCGCCAGGTTTTGTTTGATTCCTTTTATATTCTGCAACTGGAGGCGCTTGCTGCGTGCAGCGATCCGGGGACTGCCGAAATCGCGGCACGCGCTCAAAAAGAAATTCAGTATCACCTGCGTCACGCGGCCCATTGGCTGGTACGTCTGGGTGACGGAACGCAGGAAAGCCATGCACGCGTCGCCGACTCCCTGCAAAACTTTTGGCGCTACACCGGCGAACTGTTCGACGGTGATGGCATCGATGACCTGATGCACAGCGCATTCGACGGGCCCGATCTCCAACGGATTGCCGGAACCTGGCACGACAATGTCGGCAAAATTCTGCAGCAGGCAACCTTGCAGATGCCCGAGGATCAATGGATGGATGGTGGCGGCCGCGAGGGCCGCCACACGGAACCGTTCGGTTATTTGCTGGCGGAGATGCAATACATGCAACGCGCATTCCCGGGCGCAAGCTGGTAATTCCGTGACGCCATACGTCGAAACCAGCGACTCAGCAGGTCTGGAAAACATCTGGGCGTGGCTTGCCGAATTGCCCGACCCGGAAGTTCCGGTCGTCAGCGTAGTCGACCTGGGCATGATTCGCGACGTCGAGATTTCCGATGGCGCCGTGCGCGTCTCCGTTGCGCCGACCTATTCCGGCTGTCCGGCGACCGATGTCATTGAACAGAACATCGTCTCCTGTCTGCGGGACAAGGGTATTGCCGACGTTACGATCCGTCGGGTGCTGTCTCCGCCGTGGACGACAGACTGGATCAGCGAAGCGGGACGCGAGAAATTACGCGCATACGGCATTGCGCCGCCGATCGGCTCGGCCGGAAAACGCTCGTTGCTGGGAGCGTTACCGAAAATCGCCTGCCCGTGCTGCGCCAGCAGTAATACCGAGCAGGTCAGCGAGTTCGGCTCGACCGCCTGCAAAGCCAGCTACAAGTGTCGTGACTGCCTGGAACCTTTCGAGTATTTCAAATGCATTTGATCGCCGGTTCTGATCGATGAGGCAGTTTCACAAGCTTTCCATTGCGCGACTGGAACACGAAACTGCTGATTCGGTACGGCTGTGGCTCTCGGTACCTGTTGAGCTTCAGGCGAATTTCTCCTTTCAGCCGGGCCAGCATTTGCCGGTGCAGGCCGTTATCGGCGGCAAACTGACGCGCCGTACCTACAGCATCTGTTCGGTCCCCGGGCAGTGGCCGATGGAAATCGGCATTCGCGTACAGCCCGGCGGAAAGTTTTCCGAATTCGT
>Ga0224510_10000158_pt1 | contig 56867 bp, 47 predicted proteins | sample SF_May12_sed_USG_FD_170161 | JGI IMG/M metagenome (GOLD analysis project Ga0224510, IMG submission 170161) | Sediment microbial communities from San Francisco Bay, California, United States - SF_May12_sed_USGS_4_1 | ecosystem: Environmental > Aquatic > Marine > Sediment | place: USA: California... | reverse complement strand
CAACTGTTTTCCGAAAACAACGTCAATCCCAAAGTTCAACGCTTTACTCGAAAAGCTTCGTTTTTCTTCGAAAAACTCCGTGAATGGCTAGCAGGGTCACCGTTAGTGACCCTGCTAGCCACTTTTCAATCGCATTGAACTTTCTCATCTTTCTCAGAAAGCAGGTTGGCGCACAGGCTCCTGATGTCCGAACTTTAGTCGGAACATCAAAAAGAAAGACTTGACTATCAGAAAATGGAATCGATAAAGGTGTATGGATATTCAAACTTTACGCAGACAGGGACTGGAGGAAAATAAAATCCGGGAGCTGTATTTGTATAAGATTCCCAGTTTGAAAACCTGTGACAACTGGGGGGCGGTTAAAGAAATCGGACTCCTGGAGTTTCGCGGCAAACACGCAACCTATAACGGCGCCCTCGTACAATATGGCGAGAACGTATATTTTATACCCACGTCAAGACTTGAGGCGCTGGCGCCCTATCGTAAATGGCACTTTAAAACCAGCATTACCGTGATTAAAGAAAGCGAAATTAAAAAAAAGTAAGCGTTACATTTGACGTTAAAACGGGTAGTTAAACTTACTGCGGCATTCCGGGCAGAGGTATAAACCCTTCTTGGTCACCCGAAGACCCTGGCCGCAATTCGGGCAATACACAATGTTCATTTTAGATATATTATAGTCTGCATTTCCCCGGTCCCAGCGATTCAAGTCAATGTACTCTTCGCGGGCCTTGTCGACCTCTTCAAAGGGTTCGGGAATGGTCATCGTCGGCCTGGATTGTGGCGGCGCGGCAGGCTTCAGGGTTTTTTCTTCAACCGGACGGGTTTCGGCAGTTGTCGAAATGCCGACGTAACTTTCTTCCGGGGCCGCATTTTCCGGCTCATTGATTTTTACGGGAATTTCGTCAGGGGTTTGCCCAACCGGGGCTGTAGAAGCAACCTCGGGGGGAATCTCTTCAAACGTTTCCTCTTCAACGGGGTTTTCCGGCGCCTGATCGACCGGCATCGGCGTTGGTTCTATTTTGACAGATCTTGCCCGGGGATTTTTTTCGAACCGTTCTTTTGCCTTTGCAAAATTTTCCACGATCGGCATGCTGTCGGATAATTTTAAAAATGTTAACAGGTTTAAAACCTCGACGCTGACATGATATAAAATGAGCCGTTTTTCGGTCGCGTTTAAAATATTGTTCAGCTCGGTCAGAATCCCGATTCCTCGCGAAGAGACAAATTCAAGGCCGCCGCAATTGAGCGTGAAGTGATGGTAGCCGCCGGAGCTCTTCTGGGTCAGCCAGTGTTTAAAGTCCGGCGCCGTGAGGCTGTCGAGGGCGCCGTAAAGTTCGATATTCAATATACCGTCGTGGTATGAGGTTTTTAATTCCAGCATTAATTTTCCCTGATCAGGTAGGCGTCTTTTATTTCGTCCCGCTTGTTTATGGCGCCGGTCTGGGCCATGCCCTTTTTTACCATCTCGGCGATCTTCTGGTCAATGTAATCGATTTCGTCTTTGAAATCCCGTCTTCCGGTTTGTTCGGCGGGCGGCGCGTTTTCCCGCAGGTAGTTCGTCACAAAGGCGTTGACCTTTTTTATCCGCATCGCAAAAGGAAGCCTGATCAACAACGCCAGAAACGCCGCCGCCAGAATGGACCCCAGCCAGATCGCGGCCATCTCCTGGAGGTACCTTGTCAACATGGTATCGGAGTATACCCGGTTTACAATAAGGTGAAACGTTCCCATGGGTCTTTTCGCGATATAGACGGGAACCGAATAATCCATCGTGTCAAAGTACTCCCGCGGCAAGATGTATTTTAATAAGTATAGGTAAGACCGATCCTTGTTATACGTTTCATAAGGATAGGGTTGAATATTGACCTCGTTTTTCGACATCATCAACGCCGAATGAAACAGCTCGTTGTTGTAGACGCTCGATACCTTGTTGATCGTCGAATTGGCCGAATTGGTCAGTTTTGTCAAATCGGTATGGGCATAGACCGTACCCTTTCGATCGAGGTAGAAGATCTCCTGGATCATCTTGTTCTCGGCGTCAATCCCCTGGTTGTCATAGAGATCCTTGATGACCCCGTTGAGGGCGGCGTACTTTGAGGTCCTCACGGCATTTTCGACCGTGTCCGATGACATCGTCAACATGTCCGTGGCATAGCGTTTGAACAACGTCTCCGATGTTGTAACCGTATCCTGGAGGCCAAAATAAAATGAAATACCAACGATGATTGTAAACAAAAGGGAAATCAGGCTGAAGGTCATGAAATAAAAGCCCGACGAGACGGACAAAAAATTCATTCCCGGCGCATCGGCCTTCGAATGAACCGCATTTGGTTGTACCTGCTCAACGGCATTCGTTTGTGGAACATTCATATTTTCGCCCATACTAGCCTATCGGCATTATGATGCGAATTTTTAGTAAATTTCGTTGAATTAATTTAAATAGACCCGAAAATCAAGCCACGTAGGTCAGGTTGTTGGCGGTCTTTTCGGCGATGAATTTCAAAAAATCGGTTTCGCAAAGGGCGGGGCTGATATAATACCCCTGGATGGCGTCGCACTGCATCTCTTCGAGCAGGGTCAATTGTTCCTTTGTTTCTACCCCCTCGGCGATGGTCTTCATCTTCAAGCTGTGAGCCATCGAAATGATCGCCATGACAATGGAACGATCCGATTCGCTAAAGGTGATATTTTCAATAAACGTCCGGTCAATCTTCAATACGTTAATTGGTAATATCTTGAGATACGAAAAAGAAGAGTACCCCGTACCGAAGTCGTCAATGGCCAGGTCGATGCCGAGATTCTTCAACTGAACGATCTTGTCGATGGATTCTTTCGGGTTCTCCATTAAAACACTTTCGGTCATTTCTATTTGAAGCACATTGGAGCAATCGCCAAAGGTTTTTATTTTTTGGGTCAGGGCCGGCAAAAGGTTTTTTTGTTTTAACTGCAAAGATGAGAAATTTACAGAGATCTTCATCGGGGTAATTCCCTTTTCGCACCACTGACGGCTCTTTCGAAGGGCCTCGTCAATTACCCAGTTTCCAATGTCGATGATAAGCCCCGCGTTCTCGGCAATCGGGATAAACTTCGAAGGGGGAATGTTACCCAGTTCGGCATGTTCCCACCGCAGGAGGGCTTCGACGCCCATGATCTGGCGGGTGAAGATATCCATCTGGGGCTGGTAGTGCAGTTTCAGGTAACGGTTGTCGATGGCCTTTCGAAGGTCGTTTTCCAGTCTCAGGGTCTCGTGTGACTCCAGGGTCATCTTTTGTTTAAAAAACGAGTACGAGCTGGGGCCCTTGTTTTTTGCCCGGTGCAGGGCCGTGTCGGCGTCTCTTAAAATGTTCAGGGTGCTTTCTTCGCCGCCCTCGTAGACCTTGATACCAATACTCGTGGTTACGGTGATCTCGTTGTCGTCGATAAACACCGGGGCTTTTAACGACGCCTGCAATTTATTGACAAAATGGGTTATTTCGCCTACCGTACGGTACTTCTCGGTAATGATGCCAAACTCGTCGCCGGTCAACCGGGCAATCGTGTCGCCGGGCTCTATGATCCCCGAAAACCTCTGGGCAATTCGCTGTATCAAAAGATCGCCCTTGGAATGCCCCAGGGTTTCGTTGACCAGTTGGAACCGGTCAATGTCTAAAATCAAAACGGCAAAGGTGTGGACCTTTTCTTCAGAGTCCTTCATCAAAAGCCTGTTCAGCCGGTTAAAAAAAAGTTCCCGGTTCGGCAGGTGGGTCATCGGGTCGTGGAGGGTATTGAAGATAATCTCTTCTTCGTATTTTTTCACCTCGGTGATGTCTTCGATCAGGACCATGATAAAGTTATCTTCGGGGCGGCTGTACGATTCGACCATGCCGGCGTTGAATTTACAGATCAGCTCAAGACCCGACCGTGAAATCATACGGACCTCAACCGAAGACTGCTGGCGAGACCCGTTGGCCAGGTTTACAAAAAACTGCTTCAGCATCTCGACGTCGTTTTTATGAATGCAGTGAATGATGTACTTGTCCCTCAGGTCGATTTTCAGGTAGCCGGTGATTTTCGAAAGGGTCTCGTTGTATTCGACGATCTCGCCGGTCATGCTCAAAAGCAAAACCCCCACGCTGGAGTTGTGAAAGATCGCCATGTAGTGTTCCTGGCTCTTGATCAGCTCGCGCTGGTAGTGCAGGCGAATGTACAGCTTCTTCAGCTGGTTTTCGAGAATGTGCAGCTTGTAGTTGATGATTTTCTGGGTCACCGGTTTTACGATGTAGTCGTCAACCCCCTGGCGAAGGGCCTCGTCAAGCAGGTCAAGTTCTTCGTGCCCGGTCATCATCAAGATAAGGCACTCATCGTTGTATAAATTGCGAATTTTCCGGGTCAGCACCAGGCCGTTGATTTTGGGCATCTCCATGTCCAGGATAATCAGGTCGTGATGATTTTCCTTTAGATGCTCCCATGCCTTTTCGGGGTCGCTAAAGGCAACCACCTCGTGATGTAACTTCTTTAAGGTAGATTCCATTAAAAGAAGATTCACAGGGTCGTCATCTACGATCAAAATGGGTTTATTCATAAGTGCAACAAGGAAACGGGATTGTAGAAAACAACCGGGATCTCAAGGCCAATGTCAAGATGCAAAAAATTGTGCTGCCCCGTCAACAAATTAACCATTTGATGTTCCGACCAAATAGAAACACCCCTGCTCTGAATTATGTAAGGCAAAACAGCTGCGATAAGGCAAAGTATTCACCCAGCCTATGCCAGTCAGAATAAATTTTTCAAGTCAGGGTCGCAGAACCACATCACTGCCTTTCCCGCTGCCCCGCATTGATTCCTGTAGCGCCATGAGCCCCGGGAAATTGAGCGAAAAATTGACATGGGTTTAAAAATAATATATAGTATTGACAAAATGTCTCGAAACGGAGACATACTGTTAATGTGAAAAAAGTTATTTTTGATAGTCAAACAAGAAAAGTGATTCAGTCATTTCCAAAAGATATTAAAATGGAATTCGGTAAATTACTATTGATCTTGCAGGCCGGCGAAAACATAACGATGCCATCATCCCGACCAATGCCGTCAATTTATAACGGTGTGTCGGAACTGCGAATAAAAGATGAGTCAGGAAATTATCGAATCTTCTATTACATCAAATTGAAAAATAAAATTCTGGTATTTCATGCATTCCAGAAGAAGACGCAAAAAACGCCGACTAAGGAAATTAATACGGCATTACTTAGATTAAAAACTATGCTATCAGAGGAGAAGTAAATGAAGAAAATAACATCTGGTAAATTGTCAGCTCAAAATGCCGGCGAGCTTGCAAAAATTTTAGGATTATCTGCAAATGAAGGCGCAGAGATGGAATTTCGGGCAAACCTGAATATTGCCATTGTAAACAAATTCAAAGAATCAAAACTGACCCAGGAAAAGCTGGCAAAACTTGCAAAGGTTTCACGAACAAGACTGACTGCCTTATTAAATTATAATACTCAAGGTTTATCGACCGATTTTATGATTCGCGTACTATGCGCTCTTGGGTACAAGGCAGATATAAAATTAACCAAAATTGCTTCGTAATATTTACCGAGCATAAATGTTCAGTTGATAATCATGCACCTGGAATTTACCAAACCCATCAGTAAAATTACCTTAGCAAAATGAACGTAAAAAAGATTTACGGCAAATGACAAACCCGGTTACTAGCGCCTCAGGCCATTATGCAAAACCCAGAAGAACTACTCAAACAAGCGCAAGCGCTTATTTGATGACCGGCTGAAGCTCGGCCATCAAATTTTTATGAATTCATTAATGCCACCTTTTCTTGCAAAAGAAAAGGTGGCGCCAAAAGATTGCCGCTTTCCGGGCGCCATCCAGGCGCGGGAAAGCGGGTTTATGTGCATCCTGGTATAATTCTGGATATGTAAATAACTGGCGGCGCATATAAACGTAATTCTGTGTTGAACTTTACTAAGACACTTGAAATTGCCCTCAATGCTTCGGGAGATTGGGGACATTCATAATTCCCCCTTTCGCATAATTGGCCATTGCGCCAGCGAAAATGACAAAAAAAGATTTACGGCAAAAGACATTGCCGGTTATTAGCGCCTCAGGCTGAAAATGCAAAACCCAGAAGAACTACTCAAACAAGCGCAAGCGCTTATTGAAGAAAAAAAATACCAGGAAGTTATTGATCTGCTTTCTGACGAGGTTCTCGAAATTGTCAAAGACGACACCATAAAAGCGGATTTGTATGCAGAAAAGGCAACGGCGTATTCTTTTCTTGTTAAATATGAAGAGAGCAAAAACGTCGCCGAAAAAGCCCTGGCTATTAACCCAAAGCAAGTCAAGGCTCTGATGACCGTGAGTATATATTTTGCGGCAAAGTACGATGATTTTCATGCAGAAAAATATCTACAAAATTTAACGGAAATTAATCCAAAATTTGCGAAGCTTAATTATTTTAGACCTGAAAATAATTATTTGATTGAAAAAGAGTTTGAAAAGGACATTGAGAATGAGCCAAATTCTACCATTCCCTACATTGGTCTTAGCTATGTTTATATTACTCAAAAAAATTATGATAAAGCATTATCTTGTTTAGAAAAAGCCATTGAAATTGGCCCGGCGAATGCAGAGCATTATTATAATATTGGAGTTATTTACTCTATTAAAAAAGATTACGATAAAGCATTAGAATTTTATCAAAAATCTGAACTTCCCGATGCCTTCAATAATATTGGTAATATTTATGCTCACAAAAAAGAATATGATAAGGCTATAGATAATTTCAAAATTGCAATAGATAAAAATCCGAAAAATCCCAAGCCATACAATGGTCTGGGTAGTATTTATTATATTCAAACTAATTACGACAAAGCAATAGAGTACTTCAACAAAGCTACTAATATTGATCCAAAATTTGCTGAACCATATTACAATCTTGGCCTTGCTTATTCTGCTAAAAAAAATTACAAAGATGCTATAATAAACTTTCAGTGGTGCGTTGATCACTCCAAAAACAGAAACGATTACCTTGCCTCATCTGCACAGTCACAAATTAAAAAAACCCAAATGTTACTAGAAAGTGATATTACCGATGAACTTAACCAAATTTGGGCCCTCATTATTCAAATTAAAAATCTTCTATATTACAATCAAGACGGTATCATTCATTATACAGGTTTAACCACCGCAAAGGCATTGGTATTCGATAAAAGCCCGTTTCGTTTGTCCGAAGGTACTTTTTTAAACGATACCTCCGAAGGCCGTGAACTATTTAAATTTCTTTCATACTCATCGGCCCCTGAAGAGGAAAATAATTCTACCACAAAAACCTTCGTTAAAAAACCTTTTATTGGCAGCTTTGTTTTAAGCAATAAAGATAATGATTTAACTTTGTGGCGCATGTACGGCAAAGAAAACAAGGTAGATGCCGGCGGTTGTGCCATTAAAATCGATCAAGCGAAACTTATCGAAAATTTTAAAAATAAATTAAATCTTGAGAAGGTAAAAATTGAATCTATTGAAAATGAATTTCGGTTTTACAGAGTTGCCTATAGACAAGTGATCGTGAAAAAAGGTGAAAAAGACAAAAACAAATTTATTATACCTGGTTTGGAAGAAAAAGAAGATGAATTAAATGAATATATGGAAAAATTATTTCAGACAATTTCAAGTATTCAATCAAATGAAAAAACCAAACCCGACGAAAAGCTATACGTTGTTGAGATGCTAAATGAAATTGCATTTTTATTTAAGAGCGTCGAATACCAATATGAACATGAAGTCAGGCTTATTTTAAAAGACAATGATGTCTACAAAAAAGAAATTGATTCAAAATCTGCAACCCCAAAGGTGTATATTGAACTGGTACCCGTAAAAGATTTAATTCAAAAAATAACGTTCGGTCCTAAGGTCGAAAGACCTGACGAATGGGTTGCGGCGTTTTACTACAGTTTCAGCGAAGACAATCTCTCCCCCGAAATTCGCATATCGCAATTGCCGTTCAAATAGTGTACGCACAGCGTACACTATTTGAACATGGGCTTCTCAGTGCCGTGGCAGGGGGTGCGGCAGAAAGACCAACGCCAGAAATTTTCCATGGCCCCCCTTTAAATTGTTTATTGAAATGACATTTAGCTTTATGAAAGTCTAATGCCTGTTTTTCCAATAATCGGGATCTCTATGTAGATTCATAATAGCGATGATGAATAATTCGTCTTTCTCTTCTGAATACAATACCCCGTAGGGAAAACGATTAACCAATGATCTTCTGATTTCACGGTCAATAACTGACCATGCTTTTGGCAAAATTACAGATCGCTGAATGGCGGAGTAAACTTCTATCGCGAAATCATAACCAAGGCCTTTCTCTATTTTTTCATAGTATTCAATAGCTTCATTGAATTCTGCCTCGGCTTCGGGGTGAAACGAGTAGGTCATTTTTCAAATTTGTCGCGAATTTTTTGAAATACCTTTTCGCCGGGTATTGCTTTTACCGCACCGGATCTCAGTTCATTCAGTCGCTTTCGCGCTATTGCCACCCATTTCTGGTCAAAACCGGTATCCGGTTGGTTCAGGCTGCGAAGCAACGAATCAACCACTAATGCTCTTGATTCGACAGGTAAAGAAACCGCCTCGTCAATCAACTCTTTTGTATTCATATCAATACCTCAACATATAATTATCTATTTTTATAAAATATACTCTCTATAAATCAACAAGATGTCAAAACTTTTTACAGCATTCTGGCTCGTCTTGCTACAAGGACGGCTTAATCGCGAAGTCTCGACTCACTTCAGGCCCGGCGGGTTGAGGGGGTTGTGTATTCCGGATTCTGCGAAGGTTTTCATTTCGGCCATCACCCGGGCGGCGGACTCTAAAATGCCCATGGCCAGGGCGGCGCCGGAGCCTTCGCCTAACGCCATGTCGAGGTCGAGTACGGGTTGCAGGTCGAGCTCCTGCAAGACATGCCGGTGGCCGGGCTCTCTTGAAACGTGCCCGGCAAAGAGGATTTTCTTGACCGCGGGGTTGATGCGGCAGGCGGCCAGGGCGGCGGCCCCGGTTATGAACCCGTCGAGCACCACGGGAATGTTCAGCCTGGCGGCTTCCAGCAGGGCGCCGGTCAGGCCGACGATTTCAAAGCCCCCGACGCATTGCAGAACCACGGCCGGGTCAAGATCTGGCCCCATCAGGTTGTGCCGCAGCAGGGCCTGGCGAACCAGGGCGGTTTTCCTTTGCCGGGTGTTTTGGCCCACCCCGGTTCCGGCGCCGCAGACCATCTCGGGGTCGATGCCGAGCAGGGCCGCCGTTACGGCCGCCGCCGAGGTCGAATTGCCGATGCCCATTTCGCCGACGCCAAGCAGGTCGGCCCGGCACCAGGTTTCGACGACCTCCCGGCCCTTTCGCAGGGCCTCGTCATATTCCTGCCGACTCATCGCGGGTTCGACGAGAAAGTTCTTCGTGCCGCGGGCGACCTTGGCGTCGATTATTCCCTCGGCATCGGTAAAGTCGTGGTCGACGCCCATATCGACGAGGGTCAGGCCGATGCCGTTCTGGCGGGTAAAGACGTTGATCGCCCCCCCGCCGGCCACAAACTGGTACATCATCTTCGCCGTCAGTTCAGGCTGGTAGGCGCTGACCCCCTCGGCGGTTATTCCGTGATCGCCGGCCATCAGCAGCATTTGCTTACGCTTAAACTCAGGGTATAATTTCTTTTGGATCTCGCAAAGTCTCAGAAGGTAGTCTTCGAGTCTGCCGAGACTTCCGGGTGGTTTTGTCAAATCGCTGTTGCGGGTTTTTGCCTGAGCTGGGGCCTGGGCCGTATCTTTCCGGTTTTCGATTTCCCTCTCCGGCGCAGCGTTAGCTGCAACTTGGCTCAGGATTTCCCGGGCTGAATCGGTCGAACCGGTACCTGAAGCCGCGCCTGAAACGCCGCCCCAGGTTTCCCGGAAAACCACGTCATCAAGTAAGAGCCGCTTCTGCCAGCCGATCGACTCCAGAAGCGGGTCGTCGGGGAATTCGACCGGGTAGCCGAGAGTCAGCAGGGCCACCGGGATCACCTTCTCGGGCAACCCGAACAGGCTTTTTACCAGGGCGGGATTGTACAGGCTCATCCAGCCGACGCCGAGGCCCTCGGCCCGGGCCGCCAGCCAGAGATTTTCAATCGCCAGGCAGGTGCTGTATACGTCGGTCTCGGGGATCGTCGCCCGGCCCAGAACATGGGCGCCCCCCCTCTGGGTATCGCAGGTGATCAACATCAACACGGGGGCATCGAGCAACCCCTGGAGTTTTAACGAAAGGTACTTTTGCTTCTGGTCCCCCTCGTAGTGCCCCGAGGCCGCCCGGTTTACCCCGAGAAAATCTTCAAAAAGAGTTTTGCGATTTTCGGGGTCCGCTATAAGAATAAAATTCCAGGGCTGCATAAAGCCGACCGAGGGCGCATGGTGGGCCGCGTCAAGAACCCGCCGCAGCAGGTCCGGGTCGACCGGGTCTGGCCGATAGGTACGAATATCCCGCCGTTGGTAGATGGCCCTGTAGACCCCGTTTTTTTCGTCTTCGGTAAAATCTGCCGCCCCGGGGTTTATGGTTGTTTTTATTTTGGGATTGGCGATGTTTTGAATTTTACCGAACTGGTTCATGAGAATGCCCTGGGGATTGGTAACATACGTTTATAACGCCGTTAGGTTTGTCCATCCCTTTTTCAGAAAGGTCGTGGAACCGGGCAGACTATTGGGAACCTGTGCGACAATAAAAATAAGCCGCCATGGTTTATTCAGTTGATTTTTCAGTAATTGTAGTAAATTTGGCTGGTATGAAGAAAATGGTTAAAAACAATCCCGGCGATGCTAAAATGGCATTGTTATCCGTTGTTGGTTTATTTGGTTATATATCTCTTATAATTGGCGTTATCCTCTTTTTTGCTATTTATGTATTTAATGCAGGTAGCCACGCCACTTTGATTGCTAAAGAAAATACGAAAGAACAGGTTCTACCCTTTGAAAAGGTATTTACAAAGACCCATACCAAAAGGTGTTGCAAAAAATATGATAGATTTCAAGAAGAATATATTTTCCGTCATCTTACCGTAGAAACTTATTACATAAAGGCTGATTATTACGAGTTTAAAATCGACAAAGAATTCTATGATATAATTGTTGAAAATATAAATGCAAATAAAATAAAAAAGGGCGATCTTGTAAAAATACGAAAGGAGGCCGACGACCATTCGTCGTATGACGGCGGGCTGTATTACCAGGAACTTTCCATCGGCGAGGTAAAAATACTGACATATGAACAATATGCTGCCAGGCAAAAATCATTTATAGATAAGCCTCATTATCTTATACCAATGTACCTGATTCTCGGTATTGGTCTGATTGGCATCAAAAGATACTTTATTCGAAAGATAACCAGGCAACGTACTACCGAAGTCAATTTGACTATGTAATATCATGAATAATATGTTCCACTTTTTCATTTCGATATAGATAACTACACCAGGGTCGTTAAAAAATATTCGGCTGATACAATGAAGGCATTGTCGCCTGCCGACTTATATACCCCTGGTTTTTGTATGACCTGGTATACAAAAGGGATGTTTGCTTTTTTTTGAAAATACAACAGGCTCGATGCGATTGAAGTATCGTTTACTTTTGCCTCGACGGCAAACCAGGGCTTCTGGTCGACCAGGAACAAAAAATCCACCTCGCGTTTGCCGGTGTCGCGCAGGTAACACACCTCGGTCCGGAGACCCTCGACATCCCTGAGAAAGTGCGCCAGTTTCAACAGGTGCGAGGCGATCATGTTTTCAAACCTCGCCCCGGGGTCTTCCACCTCGGACCAGTCCCACAGGTATAATTTTGTCTCTTTTTTTAAAGACCGGATATGGTTCACCGCAAACGGCCTGATTCTAAAAAGATAGTAAAATGTCTCGAGAATATTCATCCAGCTTGTAACCGCCCGGTGGCTTACCTCAAGATCCTCCCTCAGGGAATTCAAGGAAAGCAACGACCCCACCCTGCCTGGCAGAAGGGTTTGCAGGGTTTGCGCAAGGCTTAAATCGCGTATAACTTCTACGTCGCGAATGTCCTCCCGAAAGAGCCGCTCGGTTTTATCGACATGCCAGCGGCGCAAAAATCGATCGTTTGCCTTGAACAACGGCTCGGGAAACCCGCCGAAACGAAACAGGGTCCGGGTCAATTCGCCCTCCGGCTTCGATTCGATTTCCAGGGGTTTAAAAATCGCCGGGTAGGCAGTCTTACCCAGGCATTCTGCCATGCTGAAAGGATGAAGCCGGTAGTACCGGTAACGGCCGAGCATGGAGTCGCCGCCCTTTCGGTAGACATCCAGCCGGGCGCTGCCGGTTACGATAAAATGGTGCCTATCCTTCTGGGTATCGTAAATGCCTTTGACGTGATTTTTCCAGCGTTTATACTTGTGGACCTCGTCCAGTATGATGACCTCCGTATCGGGTCTCCAGTCCTGGTGAAGAATTCTTTTACGGTGCGTGGGCTCGTCCCAGTTAAAGTATTCCCGGCGTTGAAAACCCTCGGTCAATTGATCACGCGCCAGCGTTGTCTTGCCTACCTGCCGCGGACCGCCGATAAAAACCATACGCTCGGGCAGATCAAGTTTCATATATGGCGCCAGGTTACGTCGAGATTCCATGTTTTAAGAGTATGATAATTTTATCCTATAGGCAAAAAAAATCATGATAATTTTAGCCTGTAGGCAAAAAAATCATGATATCAAAATTGCAATTTCAAATATTTTCGCCGTATTATTTATAACTGTTTGTAAAATCGATCAGGTTTTTTGAAGTCCCGAGGCAGACGATTTTATCGGTAGCCTCAAAAATAGTCTGCGGGTTTGGGGTCATGATCACGACAGGTTTTTCGTTTACCCTGTTTCGTACTATACTGATAACATAGACCTGGTACTTGCTTCGTATCTCCAGGTCGACCAGGCTCTGCCCCACGAATTCGGCGGGACAACTGATCTCGATTATCCGGGTATCGGGGGTAACCGCGATGTCGTTTACCAGGTTTGGTATCGTTAACCGGTGAACCATTCTCTGGGCCATCTCGTTTTCCGGGAAAACAACCCGGTCGATTCCCATGATATGGAGAACCTCGGCCTTCTCTTCGGAATCTACCAGGGCGATGATCTTCTTGATTTTTGTCTTTGTCTTCAGGTGATTGACGATCAGGACTGTCGCCTCAAACGATTCCCGCAGGCCAATGATCACCACGTCGACATCAAAGGCCCCGCAGTGCTCCAGGGTTTCCCAGTCGAGGAGGTCGGCGCAAACCGACTTGCCGACATGGGCCGAAATTTTCTGAACCAGGGCCTCGTTTTTGTCGATCGCAATCACATCGGCGCCGTGTTCGTACAACGAGATGGCGGCGTGATACCCAAACTTGCCCAGCCCCAGAATGGCAAACGACTTGTGTAATTCCCGTTCGGTAAGTTCATCCATAATTTTCCCCCTTGGTCGGCTTATGGCCCTCAACTGTGGCCCTGGCTTGCGGCGCTACCCCGCGGTATTCCATACATTTTAATAACATGTTTCGGAGTTTGTCTCTCAAATTCTGCCTGGTCAACACATTCATTACCCCACCATGATATTTTCAACCGGGTAGCTATACAGGAGCTTTTTTTGCCTGCCGATTACGGTCGCGATAAGGGCAAGCAAACCAACCCTGCCGGCAAACATGCAAAACATGATGATGCCTTTGCCATAGGCAGTCAGGGTCGGCGTAACCCCGGTGGAAAGACCCACGGTACTCAAGGCGCTGACGACCTCAAAAAGGTGTTCCAGAAAGGTCCCCCGGGATGTTCTCGGGTCCATTCCCGAGGTCTCGACAATCTGTAAAAGCGTAATGGCGACAAACATGGTCAACAGGTAACAGACAACAATGGAGACCACCCTGGCAATCTCGCCATGCCCGATTGTCCGCCGGAATATCTCTACATTGTCCCTTTTTTTAAAACTCGCCTTCAACATCATGGCAAAAACCGCGGCGGTCGAGGTCTTGATACCTCCCCCGGTTGACCCCGACGAGGCGCCAATGAACATAAGCGTGATCACCACGAAAAGCGACATGCTGGTCAGCTCTGCCGTCGGGATCGTACTAAACCCGGCGGTTCGGCTGGTGACGCTTAAAAAAAGCGACTCCAGAATACCCTTAAAAAGGGTCCGCTCTTTCAGGGTATTATTTAATTCCAGAAAATAAATCATCGCGGCTCCGCCGAAAATCAACCAGGCTGTGGCGCTTAACGTAATCGCCGACTGTAGAGACAGCCGCGCCCTCGTGGAATGCAGCCTTGACCTGAAATACTCGTATACGTCGATGATTACCACGAAACCGGCGCCGCCAATTACAATCAAAAACATAATGGTAAAATTGACCAGGCAGTCGGTAGAAAAACCCTCCAGGTTACTGGAAAACAACGAGAACCCCGCGTTGCAAAAAGCCGAAACGGAATGAAAAAGGGCAAACCAGAGAGCGGTCTTAACCGGATACAATGTAATAAATTTTCCAAAAAGAATTGCCGCGCCCAGCAGTTCGGTTAACAGGGTAAAAATGATGATTCGCCGGATATACACTTTTGTCGGTACCTTGTGGAGATAGCCCATGGTCCTGTTGGTTGTGTCAACCTGCATGACGTTTAACCTGCCGGTAAACGATAGAGCCAGCCAGTTTGAAATTGTCAAAACGCCAAGTCCCCCGATTTGAATCAACGACAACAGGATAACCTGCCCCGTCATGTTAAGACTTTGGGAAATGTTCATAACGGTCAGCCCGGTCACGCAGATACCGCTGGTGGCGGTAAAAAATGTATCCAGCCAGTTGCGATCCGTTTCGGGGTTTGTGTAGCCAAACAAATAAAGTAAAACGCTTCCCGATAAAATCGCCAGGAAAAAACTCAGAACTATCCGGATCGAAGTTCGTTTCATTGGCGCAATACTACCGAACCGGGTTTCGCTCGTATAGCAGTTTTTCGTCGTTTAAAATTTTCCGGCCAGGCGGCGCCAAAACGTATATTGCACATTGACATCGTGTATTTACCTTCAATTCCGTTATTTGAAATGTAATCCTTTTATTGCGTTTAAATAAACGCTTTACAGAATAACTTTGCCTGACGGCAGAATCAAGGTTTTAAATAATGTCAAAAAAATTCGTTCAGGTAATTACGACAAATAATCCCGGGCAGGCTCATTTGATGAAATCCCTCCTGGAGGCCAACGATATTGAATGCGTTATCTTTGACGAATATATGGCGACCACGTTTGAATACAACATTGCCGTGGGCTATATAAAATTAAACGTACCTGAAGAAGATTTTCCAGAAGCGGAAAATATTCTGATAAAACATGATTACTTAAAAAAATATGACCCGGATGATAACCTGGATGTGGACCCCTGCCCTTCCTGTAATTCCCGGAAAATCTCGGTTGCTAAAAAAGGATGGTTGTTTTTTGCCGCCAATATTTTATTGTTCCTGGTTCCGGGAATATTACAAAAAAAAACTCTCACCTGCAGGAATTGTCGCCATACCTGGAAATCCGAAATTACCCCGGTTCATTTGTTTTTTTCCCTGGTTATTGGCATATTCTACATAATTTTCTGGTCGGCGCTTTTAACGGGCATTACCGCAAACAAATAAACTTTTTCCGTAATGTGCAAATTCTGTATGGACCCGACCGGCACATGTCGCCCAGCATGCCTATGGCAGCGCCTATTATGCCCTGAAAGCCATTGCGGCCGCCGACCCCGCAAACGCCGAAAAAAAAATTACCAGGGAACGATTGTGGCAATCAAGGCATTTACCCGAAACCTTGAGAGAAGGTTTTTTAGAAAGAGTCATCCTTCAAAAGAAAGGAAACCGGGTTTTGGTAAAAATAAACAAAATCGAGGGGTTTTAACCGGACCCTGGGTTTTCATGCCCCAAGTCTCCCAATAAATTACTGGAAAGTATGTCGCGTAATATTTAGGTAGTAAAAATGAGCGCCACGGATAAAGATCAAAACAACAAGTTAAATATACGCGCAGCGGCTTTTTCGCTAACTGTCTCCAGTACTTTGTTTGCCGTTAAAATTATAATTGGCTTGATGTCCAATTCGATGGCGATCATTGCCTCGGCTCTCGATTCGGCTTTTGACTTTATTTCTTCTTCGGTGAATTTTTTTGCCATACGTCATGCGCAAAAACCCGCCGATCACCAGCACCGGTTTGGCCACGGCAAGGCCGAAGCCCTCGCCGGGTTCCTGCAAAGCATATTTATCTTTTGCAGCGGCCTTTACCTGATCTACGAATCCGGGCGAAGATTTCTCAACCCCCAGGAAATTAAAAATATCGACCTGGGCATCGTCGTCATGATCTTCAGCATCGCCCTGACCCTCGCCCTGGTATTGTACCAGAACTGGGTTCAAAAGAAGAGCAAGTCGATGGTGATCGCCGCCGACAGCCTTCACTATGTAACCGACCTCCTGAGTAACCTTGCGGTCATCGTCTCGCTGCTTCTGGGCCGGTATTTTTCCTTGCACCAGTTCGACGTTCTGGCCGCCCTCGGGATCGCGATTTTTATCATCAAAGGAAGCGCCGGAATTTTCAAACAAAGTTTTGACGTTCTCATGGACCGGGATATCTCAGACAAGTACCGCGATGACATCAAGGAAATTCTCGAGACCGATTCTCCCGACATCATCGGGTACCACGACCTGAGATCCCGTTCGGCCGGCGACATCGACTTTCTGGAACTGCACTTGGAACTTTCGGCAAACCTGAAAATCCTCGACAGCCATGATATTATCGAAGATATAATGTTCCGGTTGAAGAAGAAACACCCGAATATTGAAATCATCATACACACGGATCCGGCCGAAGTCGACATGCAAAGCGGCAAGGTTAAACTTTTCGACCGGGAAAAACCGCGGTTCTACTGAAGCAACACAAAGACAGCCGGAAGAAACAAAACCCCGTCGACCACAAGAGAATACGCCAGGGGCGGTATGGGTACAGGTTTGAAATTTTTCAAATTCTCCTGGCAGGCTTTGTTTTTCACGATATTCCAAATCCATAAAATATAGGCAAGCGAAACCAGGAGATCGGAAAAAATCACGGGCGGTAAAACCCGGAAAAAAACGCAGGCAACGATAAAGGCGCCCTGAACCGCCAACAGGACGAGAATACTTTTAAATATTTTTCCCGGTTCTTTTGCCAGAAAAAGATTATTTTTTTTATTTTCAAAATCACCGGAAATATCCCTGTAATCAAAAAGTACCCCGTTTACGGCATATTCAACGAGCCTTATGCCGAATAACCCCGCCACCCCCGCCGCAATTTTTCCCCCGGAATGAACCACGGGAAGAATCACCGTGGTAGCCGCCCAGACAAGGCCCAGTAAAACCGGCTTTAAAAAGGAAATCTTGGCGTTGTACGACGTGTAATTTTGAAAAGCTGCCGCGTGGCCGGCCGATTTTTCGCCCCCGCCCAGGAAATGCCGGAGAAATACAAGCTCTTTGTTATATACCAGGAGATAGAGCACGGTAAAACAAAAGAGCGCTGAAAGTCCAATGATATACACAAAATCAAAATTCTTCAGGAGGAATAAAATACCGGCCAGGCAACCCAGAATCAGAAGCAGGATCAAAACCAGGTTCTTGTCGATATAACGGGACCTCCTCGGGGTATTTTTAAAATCCGAAGAAAACGAAATCAGCCTGTCCAGGTTATAAACCAGGGTTGCCGAAAAAAACATAAACAGGACCAGGTGAAAATTTACATAACCAAATAATACGGAATTGGCCCATGTCAGGGCGCCGGCCAGCAACCCGATATAAATATTCCCGTAAAAAAAAAATTTAAATAATTCTCTGAAAAAATTTATCATCGCGCCAGATATCCGGGGGCTCCGGCAAGACGCCGGGGACTGCCCGGGCCCGGGGCGCAAAATGCCGGTTTATTCAAATTCGAGCATGTACAAAAGTTCGGAAACTTTCGAAAGCTCGATGCTGGTTATGTTCCACTCAAGCGAATGAAGGGTCTTTCGCAGGTAATTTTTATAGGCCCCGATAAGCATCTTCTTTCGATCATGACGATCCATTTCAGAAAATGTAATATCGCGAATTTTTTTAAAATCTTCTTTGTCGTTGTCGACGCTGAAATACGTCAACTGGATATCGTTATTGGAATCTACGCTGTTTTCGCCGATAAAGTAGGGAGTAGGGTTAACCAGGATCCGCTTTTCGCGTCTGAACTTTGCCCCGCTGGCGTTTTGCTTGATATACTCCATGACGATCTTGCCCAGCTTTCCGGGCTCGCCGGAGGGATACAGGTAGGCGTATCCATGAATAATGAAACGCGACCCGTTGGGGTGGAGGGACTCGCCCGCCGTGACTTCCAGTTTTAGACACTGTTCGCCCTTGTCGTCTTTTTCCATTTGATTGGTCATTTTTCCCACAAGAAGGGCGATCTTCTTGTGAATCAGGTCAATTTCATAGTCGCCATAACCCGTGGTCTCAAAATTTTTAATGAGTTCATTTTGCATGGTCTGGGCTGCGGGCGTCAGACCGGCCTGGGCTTTTACGGCAGAGCCGATCCCGGCCAGAAAGGCAAGAGATAATATAGCGAGTATAATTTTTTTCATGATTCACCTCAAATCGGGAACTTAACCGGCCGTCAAAATTTTCCGCTTACTGCTCCAGTGGTTTTTGACGCGGCTTGATAGCGGCTTTCTGTTGCTCGTTAAATTCCTTTTCCTGTTTTATAACCTCTTTGGCTTCCTCGGGGGTTATCTGGTATTTTTTCATTTTAACCCGAAAGTTAATCACATAGGCAGCCATGATGGCGCTGATGGCGAAAAGGCCGATCAGGGTCCACAATGCGTCCTTGCTTTTTTTTACCGGTTGATTATTTTTTGCAGTCATTTCTTCTCCTGAAACCTGTTAAAATCATTTACAGGGCTTGTCTAAATTTCCTGTAAATTTGCCCATCGATTCTTATCGATAGTTGTTGATACAGAAGATGGTATTCCAACGTCAACCATATATTTCTGGTGTCTGCACTTTCGTGCAGACGCCGATTTTTAATAGCCAATGCCCTGCCCCAGCAGGGCATTGGCTACCAGCGCATGTGGACCAGCAGGCGATATGATCTGCCGGTAACGGTTTCAACCGGGTCGCGGTAACGCTCATTGGGTAGCGTGTATTCATAGAGCTCGGTCCGGGAATCGAGCACGTTGTATACGTCCAACGAAAACGACGTATTGAACTTTTGTGCCGGTACCTGGAGGGTAAGACGAATGTCCCAGGTCATCGCAAAGGTATAACGCGGGGTACCGTTTGGCGGATCGGCGCGGTTCTGGTTTTGTACGATGGTCGGCCCCTGGGTCAGCCCCTGGGCGACCACCATGTGACCAAGCGGTTGGCCGTCACGGTACCGGAGGGAGTTTGCCAGCGAAAAAGGTCCGCTGTGAAAACCCAGCAGTAAATTGACCAGGTAGCCCCGGTTGGAATCGGTGACCGCCAGGGTGTTCAGGCGTTTGTTCGGGTCGGCCCCGGATTCGGCAAACTGCCCCATGTCGTTGTAATCCGGGCTGTTACCGGCAATCGTATGGGCTTCGCTATAATACGCCCCCAGGCCAAGCTGGACAAACCACGGGTCGTCTTTGTCGTTTTTCTTTAGAACCTGGATCTCGACCCCCGCAAAATAGCCGTTATCTGCCCTGTTTGTCAACTGGTAGAGTTCGTTACCCATAGCGCTTATGTCGCGGTTGTACAATACCCCCCCGGCCATGTCCGGCCGGGAAATTGCGGAATAACCGGAATTCACAGAAGGGTCAAAGACCACGTCGTAGAGATTGCCATAGAGTTTACCTTGAACGGAAAACATCGCCCGCCATTTTGGAGAAAAGTTTCGTATAACTCCCAGGTACAGTTCGTCCCTGGTGGGAAATTTCATGTTTTTCGCCAGGGTGTGGTATTTGCCCCCGGTTCGATTATACATCGTTCCCGTTTCAAAGGCCTCGGGTATGCCGTTTGAATTTGTGTCGGTCCAGGAATATCGCGCCCCGGACGCCGAATCGGGATTTAGAAACGTCAGCTCGTCGTTGGATACCGGTATCGCATCGTGCTGGTAGCCTGTGTAGATCTCCCACGGGTTGCCGGGGTTGCTGAAGAGCTTGATTCCGGCAACCGGGTCAATGCGCGTCAACAGATACCTTCTGGCCGAGAAACCGCTCTCCAGAAGCGCCCCCGCTGAAATCTCAAGATTGAGGGTCTGCCAGTGCGCCGTAAGTTTCGCCCCGGGGTTTACCCGGGCCAGGTACTGCGAATACATGGGGTTTGAATCGTATACGATGATGTCGCTTGCCACCTTGTTAAACGAATGGGCGATCCTGTTTTCGGGGTAGAGGTTTTGCCGGTGGAGCCCCTCAAGTCGAACCCTCGAAAAAACATCGACGTCAAAAATCCACAGTTGGTGAATTTTGTTGAAATCCAGGTTGTTGGTCACAAACCAGGAATGACTTTCCGACGGCTCGGGAATTTTGCCATATACGATTTCGTCCTCAAGGTCAAGTACCGTCGGGTGGGGGTTGTTTTGCTCGTACTTTTTGTGACCATAACCGGCGTTTACCCCATAGGAAAATTTCGCGTCGGGATTGATTGCCGCCAGGGTCAACAGCAGCGAATCGGTTCCCCCGTGCAGGCTCTTGTCGTCGGAATTTCCCGTTTCGATACCGAAATGATTCCGGTCGAGATGCTGGTAGAAAACCGACGCGGCGTATTTTTCGTCGACATCCTGGCCGAGGTAGACCGTGTACCGGTTGCCCGTTTCGTAGCCGTCGAGCGTCGTGAAAGTTCGTCTCTGGCTAATGCCTTCAAAAAAAACCGTCGCGGGTAATTGGTTCAAACCCGCAAAGCTTGCCGAAATTCCGCCCTCGGGGGACATGGCCATCGAGCGGCGTTTTTCGTTTGCGCCCCAGTCCTGGGCCGGTTCGCGGTCCATAAATTTTGGCGGCACCAAGGGGACGCCCCCCAGAAAACCGGCAATGCCGCCAAAAACCATCAGGCCGCTTTTTTCCTGCCGGGTGGCCCAGTTTAAGCCAAAATCTTTATTATACGAATACAGCGGCGACAAAACCCGGTACGAACTCCAGAGATCGACGGGCAGGTAAACCAGTGGCCTGCCGGGATCTTCGGGGTTTGTAATGTCGAGCCCGTTTAACCGAAACCGCAACCACTTTACCGATTCGCCGTGAATCGCCAGAGTAACGGGTTCCAGGGCGGCAAAACCCCCGTTGTCCGGGTTTGATAAAATCGCCCCCGGAAACCAGTACTCCAGGGGAGAAAAATTATGATTACCGTTGGGTAAAATATTGATGTCGTTTCGGGTAAACTCCAGGCTCCAGAAGCGCCAGTCTGCCAGAGGTATAAATTTATTTTCTTCGTTTTTATTTTCGTCTTTTTGCCGGTTGGTTGCGCCGGTGGTACCGGGAATTTTTTCGGCGGCGTCAGCCGCCTCCTGCGAATACAATTCAACGGGGGCCGGCCATCCCGTTAAAAAAACAACCCCGGGGATTCCCCCAAAGACCGACCAATATACCGCAAAGGTAAAAATCTTTCGCGTAATGATCGTCGTTTTTTTAAATAAACGCATATTATATTTCACGGTACATTTACACCGCTTGTAACCACGGTTTCTCCCTCGTCGTATTTTCCATTGGAATTGCTGTCGCCCACGCAGGTCTCGCTGTACCCACCAGCGCCCAACGCCGTGATGGCCGGGAATGTCCGGGTAACGGCGGCGGTGGATACGACGGAAACCGGGAACCAGTCTTCAAGCCCCAGGGTCGAATTTTTCAGGTGAAACGGGTATTGCGGCATCGACCGGGCCAGGGAACCGCTCCAGGGGGGTTTGGCGGCGGGCATATAGATGCATATCTTTTGACCGGAAACCGGCAGGGGGGTTGCGGTCGTATAGGTCGTCAGCGTCGCCGCCTGGTACGGTATCGCCACGTTGGTATAGACGCCGGTCGTATTTACGGCAATTCCGGCAACCCAGGCGCCGAAATCCGCCGCATCCAGGGCGCCGTTGGCCGACTGGTCAACATGGACCAGGACGTCCGCCGATGTTACCCCATATGACAAAACAATCTCCGTAAGCAGTCGACCCGAGGCGTCGGTATAAAGCGCGTAATCTGCCGGGTAGGTAAAGGCGTTGGCCGATTCCCAGTGGCGAAGGTACACCCTCGCGCCGGGGGTAAAGCCGGTCAGCGAAAGAACCAGCCTCGGTCTCGTGTCGTTGTACTTCGAAGGGTCGGGCGGCGTGTTGTCAAACAGGCACGAGGAAAAAAGAAAAACATACAGCGCCGGCAAAACAAAGGCGCGCAAAACCAACCGTAAAAATGGCGCAGGAAAATGGGGCTGACTGCGAAGGCTCATCATGGTAAACCGCAGCCTACCTGGTCTTGCCCGTCTGCTGGTAGTCGACCAGAACGACATCGGCCCGCTTGATGACCGGGACCCTGGCCGAAATCATCACCGGTATCGCGTTTTCGTCGTCGGTAAAGTACATGTCGACCTCGCTTTTAACGTTGAAAAAAATATTCCCGCCTTCGACCTTTTGATCAGGGCTCGTAAGCCCCGACCGGACATGTATGACGTCAATCTTGCCGCCCAACGCCGGTACGTTCATGACTTCCTTGCCGACAACCTGGATGACCATGACCTTTTTTACGCCTGCCGGCAGAACGCTCATCTTGTAGGTCTCGCCGGCCTTTGGCCTGACCCCGGACGACCTCAGCGTATAAAAAACCCCGAAGAGATCCTGGTATTCGACGGTATCGATAAAGTACTCGCTGCTTTCGTCATGTTCCGGTTTGCCGTCATGCGGCAGACCAGCTTCGCTGTACTTCACCTCGCGTTTGTTCACCCGGACCTTGTTGCCCTGGAACTTGTAGGCGCGTCTCTGGTAATCGTAGCCCTGGTAAATGTCTTCATAGGCCAGGTACGATCGCCTTGATTTATAATTCCACATGGCCCCGAAATCTCCCCCGATGTAGTAAATCCTCTTGAGTATCTCGAAGGTCTCTACCTTGGTGTTGATCTGGAGAAAATCTTTACCCGACTCCTGTGTTTTCATCAAAATTGAACCGACCGAGATGCCCTTGACCTCGATGGAAAACTTCAGAATTTCATTGTAAAATGCCGGCTTTGGTTTATCGGCAGGGTAAATCCCCGAAAAGAAAATCGGTATTAAAGATAAAGCAACAATTTTAAACCGGCGAATCATCATATAAATAACCAAAGCATAATTTTTTACACACAGGGCGTCTACCGAAATACCAGATTTTACTGACCTTCCGAGAGAAGTTCGGACAATTGTTTTTATATATTTGGAAACTAAAATGATTAGCTTTGGGGAGCATTTCATCAAGCCGCGAAGCAAGTTATTTACACAACCTGGAACCCTACCAGGAATTTATTCTTGACGAGTTGTACCAACCCATATAATGGTCAGCATATCGATGTATTTAGATGCGTCGATATGGCGAAAAGCCGGGAAGCCGTTGAAAGGACCAGAGTGGTCCGGCGGTTTTACCAAATGGAGGAAACAATGAGTTCAAATGACTATAAGGTTGCCGATATCAACCTTGCCGAATCCGGCAGAAAAGCTATCGAACTGGGCGAAGTCGAGATGCCCGGTCTTATGTCGATTCGCAAGAAATACGGCAAAGACAAACCCCTCAAGGGCGCAAAAATCATGGGGTCGTTGCACATGACCGTAGAAACCGCGGTGTTGATCGAAACCCTCGTAACCCTTGGCGCCGACGTTCGCTGGGCTTCGTGTAATATTTTTTCTACCCAGGATCATGCCGCCGCGGCCATCGCCAAAGCCGGCGTACCTGTCTACGCCTGGAAGGGCGAGACCCTCGAAGAATACTGGTGGTGCACCGAGATGGCCATTACCTGGCCAGACGGTTCAGGCCCCGACCTGATCGTTGACGACGGGGGCGATGCGACATTGCTCGTTCACCGTGGCAAGGCCGCCGAGAAAAACGCGGCGATTCTTGACGAACCAACCGACAATCATGAGCTGATGATCATCAACAATCTTATCAAAGCCTCGATCGCGAAAAACCCCTCGAAGTGGACAAAAATTGCCGATAAAATTAAAGGGGTTTCGGAAGAGACCACTACGGGCGTTCACCGCCTTTACCAGATGCTCGAAAAAAACGAACTTTTGTTCCCGGCGATCAACGTAAACGACTCCGTTACCAAGTCAAAGTTTGACAACCTCTATGGTTGCCGCGAATCACTGGCCGACGGCATCAAGCGCGGTACCGACGTGATGGTGGCCGGCAAGGTTACCGTCGTCTGCGGTTACGGGGATGTCGGCAAGGGTTGCGCAAAATCCATGGCGGGTCTTGGTGCGCGAGTCATCGTCACCGAGATCGACCCGATCAACGCCCTCCAGGCGGCCATGGAAGGATTCCAGGTTACCACCGTTGAAGACACCCTTTCTTATGGCGACATCTTTGTAACCACAACCGGTAACAAAGACGTGATCACCATTGACCATATGGCTAAAATGAAAGACCATGCGATCGTCTGTAACATCGGTCACTTTGACAACGAAATCCAGGTTTCCAAACTCGAGCAATTCCCTGGCATTAAAAGAATCAACATTAAACCACAGGTCGACAAGTACGTGTTCCCCGACGGGCATGCCTTGATCCTGTTATCCGAAGGTCGACTGGTGAACCTTGGCAACGCCAACGGCCACCCTGCGTTTGTAATGAGCAATTCTTTTTCAAACCAGGTTTTGGCCCAGCTCGACCTCTGGCAGAACAGCCATGAGATAGGGGTATATCGTTTGTCGAAAAAACTGGATGAAGAAGTAGCACGGCTGCACCTTGACAAGCTTGGCGTAAAGCTGACAAAGCTTACCAAAGAACAAGCCGAGTACCTTGGCGTAAATCCGGAAGGCCCATACAAACCGGAACACTACCGTTACTGATTTTCGAATCCCGGGATTGTCATAAATTGCGGCAAGCTGCGATTTAAAGATGATCCCGGTTTTTATTTCTCCGGGTTATTTAAAAAATAGGCCCTGCCGGCGTCGAGATCCTCGACAAAGGTAAAATACGAATCCAGGTTGGTAAGGTTAAAAAGCTCCTGTACAAAGCTCTTTGCCTTGGTCAACAGCAGGGTCCCCTGGTTTTCTTTCACCGTCTTTTCCAGAGTCAACAACATGGCCATCCCCTTGCTGTCGAGATACTGTATATTGCCAAGGTCCACAATTACATTATAACTTTCGTCATTAAAATACTTTTTGATTTTATTGGAAATCTCCGTCGTATTTGCCATGGTTATACGGCCCGACAAATAAATGATCTTTACGTTTTCCGCGCCGAGATTTTCATACTCGACCTTGACCTGCAATAATGGATTTGAATTCATGTTTCCTCCTACATAATATATATCTTTTAATGAAACCTTCAAAAATCCGGACAATCGTATCCACAAGAAACGTATCGTCTAATCCCAATTGAAATTTTCAGGACATCCTGAATAACAACTTTTTTTGTAAATCTTTCGAAAGGATTCCCCAAACCATGAAATCCTGTGATAAATGATTTACATAACGTCATAAAAAAACGAAAATACGGAAATGGGCAAAAACCGCGATCTTTTTGTATTGAGTGTATTTATATTTCTTTTGTTTTTCTTTAATGAAGTATCCGCCCAGATGAGCCCAGGCACAAAGTTTAAAAAAATCGACACAGAGCATTACGAGGTTATTTTCCCCGACAATATGGCAAACCAGGCAGGGGAACTTGCCTCCCAACTGGACAAAAATTACGACTATATCAACGTATCCCTGGGTCTGAAAGGCAACTATAAAATATCGATTATACTGAACAACAAGGTAGCCGTTTCAAACGCCTATGTTACCCTGGCGCCCGAATACGGGATGTTCTATACGCTGCCCCCCCAGTTGAACATTCATGAACTTTACTATGACAACTGGCTAAAACTTCTCGCCGTTCACGAAACCCGGCATGCGGCGCAATTTCACAAGCTCAACCACGGATTTAACCGGTTTCTCTATATTGTATTCGGCGACCTGGGTCTTGCCGCCGGTATGGGTCTTTCGGCCCCGGGCTGGTTTTTCGAGGGCGACGCGGTCTTCATGGAAACCGCCCTGACCGGCTTCGGTCGGGGCCGACTTGCCTCCTTTCCCCTGCTGACCCGGTCGATGTTGTTATCCGGCGAGACCCCGGACTACGAACAAATGTACCTGGGTTCCGACTTGATAGAATACCCGAATATTTACGAATTTGGCTATTTAATGACCGCATGGTTACGTCAACAATACGGCGATGATGTCTATGATGATATTTTAAACGAAAGTTCCTCCTGGGATGGCCTCGTCGGGCCGTATGGCTTTCACCTCGGGGTATACACGAAAACCGGGAAAAGTTTGTTCGAAAACTATAACGACCTGCTGGGGTATTTGACAAAGACATGGAAACTACAACTCAAGGATCTGAACCTGACCACGTTTGAAACCGTCAAGACGGCCCCAAAGTCATACTTTACAAATTACTATTCGCCTCAACCCGATCACAGTAACAACTTTGGTTCTGCCGGAATCATTGCCTATAAAAAAGGAAAATTCAACCGGGGCGCGATCGTTCAGATTTCCGCAGAGGGCCGCGAAAAGATTGTCGCCTTTACGGGGGCGCTATCCGGGTCCGTCAGCATCAATTCTAAAAGTATCTTCTGGTCCGAAGTACAACCCGACATACGCTGGAGCGAAAGCGTCTCGGCGCTGAAATGTTACGACCGGTCGCGCCAAAAGGTATTTACGATACCGACTAACGGCCGAATCTTTGCCCCGTCGGTTTCGGCCGATGATCGACACGTCGCGGCCATGGAAGTTGAACCAAACGGGGACACCTGGCTTGTGGTTTTTGAAAAGACTACCGGCCCGAAAATCGCCCTGGTCCTTCGCGATAAAGTCAAGGCCCCGGCTGGTCTACTCTGGCAGACCCCGCGCTTTGGCGACAACCCCCAAAAAGTCGCCCTGGTCGAAAGCGGCCCAGAGGGTAAGACCATCATTGTATATGACCTCGTAGCAAAACAATTTTATAGAAGTTTTCGTCACATGAAACACCAGGTCAGCGACCCCTATATTTTTGACAACTTCATCGCGTTTCATTCGGACATCAAGGGAATCGATAATATTTTTGTTACCGACGAAGAAGGGAAAATTCGTCAGATCACGAGCGTCGCCCTGGGGGCCTTTTATCCCGCAATTTCGGCCGATAGAAAACACCTGTACTTTTCAAGCTTTACGCGAATGGGCTACGACATCGCCCGAATGCCCCTTGCGCCCGAAACATGGCAGCCGGTGGGCGAAAAGGACCTTGAAGAAAAAACGATGTTTGACCACACCGACCCGTCTAAAAAAAACCAGGCCGGGAGTATTTTTAATGATCCGGGTATCGAAGAACATAAAATTTCCCATTACTCCGACCTGGCGAATTTTTTTAATTTCCACAGCCGTTACATCGACCCCATCGCCTACCTGGTTGACGGCGACATCAAACTGGGTCTGATTTCGGCCAACAAACTGCAAACCCAGTTCGTCGACCTGGCCTATACCTACAGGACTCTTGAAGATTCCCACACGGGTATGGCCGCCTGGACATTTGCCGGGTGGTTTCCCCTGGTCAGTGTCGGGGGCTTATACGGGAACCGGAATTATATGGCGCCCGACCTAAACGCCTATTCCTGGACGGAAAAAGGCGGCTATGCCGAAGTGGCGCTCCCGTTTTTGTTTTCCCGGGGGCCGGTTACACAGAGAATTTACGCCCTGGCCGGCACGTCGGCTATCTCCATCGGGGATTTTACATCAACGGCGGCGGGCGTCGAATCGCCTAACGGCTCAAACTATTCCGCAATCTGGGTTGTTCAATATACCCTGGAGTTGTCCGGGAATCCCCGCTTGTTTGACCACCCGTATTTCAACCTTGGCTGGAGCGTATCGAACAAACCCCGGTTTTCCTGGTTTAACGAACGAGGTTGGTCATGGGACGAATCTGCCTTTTTCTCGATCCCGGGGTTTTTCAACAATAACCGGATCACTATTGCCGGGGCCGGGTCTCAAAAATCCCCCGAGGGCGCCCAGGATATGACAAGCTTGCAGACCGACCTGGCCCGGGCCGCCCTGCAGTACCCCTATACCCAGAGGTATTCCGTTTCGGCGGAATACGGCCTGCCCTTGGCTTACCCCGACAAGAACCTGTGGCACATACTGTACTTCAAGCAGGCCCGCCTAAATCTTTTTTACGAACATCACTGGGTCAAACCCCAGGCGGTAAACCCGGGCGACTGGTTTCGGACAAATTACCTTGGCGGCGAGTTCTTGCTGGTTTTTAATATCTTTCATTTGAAATCCGACATCGTCGGCGGGGTCAGGGCGCTCTACGACCCCCAAAGAAAAGCCTGGTTCGTAAGTCCCGTTTTATCGCTGTCTATCAACGTGGCCTTCTAAATATACCCGGAACCATTGTCTTTACAGAAAAGACTATAAGAATTTTAAAATGAAATGTAAAAACCGAGACCGCTATTCTTCTTCAAGAAAGTAATCGACCTTGTGGTTTGACAGTCGCCGGGCCTTTCGTTTGGCAAGGGCATTGGCCAGGGCCTGACCGGGGTTGAGATTTTCCGGGGCATTGAGCACGGCATCCAGGTTTTTCGTGAAACAATCGAGGTCCTGGGTTTGTATGCAGTAGGTCCGGGCAAAGTAATACGGGATTAAGAGTATCTTATGATCGCTCAGGACAAGGGCCTTCTCAAAGGCCGCCTTCGACCGCGCCATGTCCCCGCCCAGCATCGGCGGTCGGCCGCCATAGTACATACCCTCGAAAAGGTAGGCCCCGCCAAAGTAGTAGGCCTCGTCAAGCTCCTTGACGCGGTTCATGATCATCTCGACATAGGGTAAAGAGGCCAGGTGAATGATTTCGTCGCGCTGAAGGTTTACAGAGGCTCCCCAGGAAAAGGCAAACCAAAACAGGGATCTTGCGTCTTCTTTTTTAGACTTCGCCAGGAAATTCCGTAAAGTCTCTTCGTTCACCGTATCTACAGAGTCTGTTTGCATTTTCTTGAGGATCTCGCCAGAGGCATAGGTTTTGGCCCGGTCGTAAAATCGAATCGCGCGGATTCTCTGCTGATCGGCCAGTTCGCCGTCCGTATACTCGAGTTCCTCGAAGCGGTCCTCGACAAAGGCCAGGGCGTAAAGGGCATAGCCTTCGGCCAGAAAAAGCCGCAGGCGCTGGTTTTCAGGGTCTTGTTCGAGAATGGCCTCAAGAAGTTTCAGGTTCGAGCCAAGGGCGGTCTCGGCCAGGTCAAGATCGCCCTCGCGCTCAAAGGCGACACGACCCTTTTCCATCGCCTCAACGACATTCGAGACGACCAGTTTGTTCACCGAGCACGATCCGAAGGTCGCCGAAAAAGCTGCGATGACGAGATATTTTAAAAGAGAGTTATTTCGGGCAAACGTCATGCACAACCGCAGGCGCCGCCGCCTGCGCAGGCCTTTGGCGCCGACGAGGCTTTTTCAGAAGAACTCGATTTGTAGTCGTTGACGTAAAACCCCGATCCCTTGAACATGATTCCCGCGCCGCCGCCAATCTGCTTTGTAGAAGACGTGCCGCATTTGGGGCATTTCACATCAGGACTCTCAGAGATCCCGTGAAATTTTTCAAATTTAACCGAACACTCAGGACACTTGTAATCATATGTAGGCATGACGGTATATTATATACAAAAAGACTCCCCGTCAACTTTATAAGCCGGGCAATGGGCCTAAACCGTGATGATCTCGGAAAACAAATCGGCGTCTGCCTTGATTTTCGCGTCGTTACCGATGATACTTCTGACCGAATTTTTCAACCAGTTGTCCATACCGTCGGCCATGGCCGCCAGGTCGGCGACGGTGGTATCCAGGATTTCGGCAATGATCTGGCGGGTATCCTCCGCTGTTATGCCGCGCAACTGGTCGTTCCTGGCCCGCGACCCTTTCTGGGAGGCGCTCAAAAGAGGGTCAAAACCGGAGTAGGCGCTGATCTTGATCTGGTCAAGGGCGTAAGGCGAGATCTTGAGATCGGCAAGGGCCGCGGGTATGCTCTGGTAGGTCTCATAGGTTTTTCGCACGTTGGGGTCGCGGTAGCTGATGATCGAGAATTCGCCGGTCAACCGGTTTAACTTGCTGAAGTTGCCGTAGGCCCCCCCCTGCACCCGGATTTTATTGTAAAGGTAGTCACGGTCGAGAAATTTTTTCAACACCTCCAGCTTACCTGAATACGGCAACCCGGCCTCGACGATGTTTCCACTGATGCCCGCAAAAACCACGTCGGCGGGCGTCGAGAAGGCCTGGTTCCTGGTGAAATCCGGTATGTTGATTTTTACAACGGGCAATTTTTCGTTGGGCAGGCGCGAGAGAAAATTCTTCGCCAGGTCCTTGATTTTCGGGGCAACCTCGGGTTCCGAGGTAAAATGAAAGATTGCGTTTTCACGTTGAATCAACTGGCGTTGAATTGCGGTCAATATCTCAACGATCTTTTTTGTGCCTTTGGCGCTTTCTTTTTTGGTTTCTTTGAGGCGTTCATAAGCCGAGTACCCCTGGACGATTTCGTTGTACTTGCCCTTTTCGCCGAGGTAACTCGAAAGCCTGATCTGGGCAATGTGGTAACCCTCGGACGACAGGCTGTATTGAACCGAGCTATACGTTCTCTCGATAATTTCGGCCAACCTCTCGGCATTGTCCAGAACCGTATTGTTAAAAACGTCGTTTAAAATGTCAAAGGTTTCGTCGAGGTACCGGTTGAAGGTCTTGACCTGGAACCAGACGATCGGGTTGTAAAAGCCGGGTTTGTCTTTCTGGCTGTAGTTGTCAAAGTCGCCGCCAAAACCGCCGGTGTAGATGGCAATGTCTTTGGTCAATTGCATGTAATCCCGGTTTGTGGTTCCAATTTCGGTAAACACCAGGGTAAACAGGTTTAAGTAATACAAGTACTCCTGGTCAATTTTATCCGTGTGAAATCCAAAATACATGTACGAAATTCCCTGCGTCTGGTTTTCCGAAATCCAGAGAGGTATTTTGGCCTGGTCGACTTCGAGCGTGGTTTGAACCAGCGGCAGTTTCTCAACCCCGGGTTTGATATCGGAAATTCCCAGCTTGGGTAAAAGCTTCAGATTTTCTTCGGCGTTAGGCTCGGCCTGTTTTTTCAACAGGTCGTTGGTTTTCTCAACCAGGGCGTCGATCTGATCGGCCGGCAACGAATTTTTGTACTTTGCCAGTTCTTCGCTTTCCCGGGCCGCGTCATTTTCGGCTTTCTTCTGGTCGGGCGTCATGATGTACAGAACCGACCGGGGGTTATCCAGCAGGTAGGTCTCAATGAGCGACTCAAAATACCGTTCGTTCAGGGCTTTGTTTCGCATGTTCTCCATCAGGTGATTTGAGTCAAGCGTCGAGTGAATGTCGAGATTGTAAAAGTACGAGCTAATGGTTTCGATCGTGTATTCCATACCGCGCTTGGCGCCGGCATTTTCTTCACGCTTGCTGAACTCATAGGTATTTAACTCCGAAAGCAACAGATCCCGGTCAAGGCCGTTTTTCACGATATCCTGGAGAACCTTGTGATATACCTTGAGAAATTTTTCCTGCTTGTCTTCCGATGACCCAAGGGCATACATAAATAAAAAACTGTCGAGGGTATCGTTGTACATACAACCGATCTCGGTCCCGACCCTGGCTTTTAACAGGGCGGTTTTCATTGGCGACGCCTCTGAGTTAAACAAAATGTTTGTTAAAATTTCAAACGCGATGTTTTTCTCGACACTGTCGATTCTGCCGGTATGTACGCCATAACCCAGGTATACTCCGGCATCGTCGGCGACCGAAGAGTAGGTTTCTTTTACCCGTTTCAATTCGGCGATATCCTGACCGTGATCGATTTCGGCATCCGGTTTCTTGTAAGAAAATTTACCTAAATAATTTTCATCGATGTATTGCAGCTCTTTGCCCAGGTCGGCATTCCCATAAACCACGATCGCGCCGTTGCCCGGGTGGTAATACTGTTTGTGGTAGTCTACAAATTGTTCATAGGTCAGTTCGACAATATTTTCGGGGTAACCGCCCGAACTGTACGAATAGGTTGAATCCGGCATGAGGTAGTAGCAGACCTTCTCCCACATCTTCCGAATCGGGTCGGAATAGGCTCCCTTCATTTCGTTTAACACAATGCCGTTGTACGTCAAGGGTTCGTCTTTTCCGGTCAGGTGATAATGCCAGCCCTCCTGCAAAAAAGTATCTTCTTCCAGCAGCGGGTTCAGGGTCAAATCAAGATATACGTCCATCAGGTTAAAATATTCTTTTTCGTTTCGCGTCGAGAAAGGGTAGATCGTCTTGTCGCTGTAGGTCATGGCATTTAAAAACGTCGTCAGGCTACCTTTGACCAGCTCGGAAAATACGTCTTTAATGGGGTATTTTTTCGACCCCGACAGGGCCGAGTGTTCAAGAATATGCGGAACCCCGGTCGAATCCGAGGGCGGCGTTCGAAAGCCCACGCAAAAGCACTTGTTGTTGTCGTCGTTTTTTATCGCTATCAAATGATTTTTCAACGTATTGTGCCGGAATACGTATATTTCGGAATTGATCTCGGGGCAGGTCTTTTTTTCTTCCAGTGTAAAATTGCTGTAGATTTGATTTACTTTATATTCCATAATTTCTTCTTTTTGTTACTAAGCTTTAACTTATTTATTTTTTTACTTATTTACTTTTTATTTTCAATGTGTAAATGCTGCTCAAGGATTGTATCAAGAATGAAATGGCCCCGACGCAATTGTCTAAAGTTAATTATGGCAACCGGCTGTAAAGAGATTGACGCGGGCAACTTTGTAATTCTCGCCCCTGGCCGGGCCAGGCAGGGTCGGCAATGCCGTCTACAGGATTGCGCTTGCTACGAATCCCCTCTTTGTAATTTTATTTGTAATTTTATTTAATAAATTGTTTAAATATATATTTTAATAGCGACAAGATATATCCATAATCTAAATGTATCTATAAGTTAATACTAAAATGAAGCGAATAAAAACGGATATCTTGATCATCGGGGCCGGACCCTACGGGATCGCACTGGCAAATTACCTGCACCACCAGAAAAAATCCTTCGTGGTTGTGGGCCGGTTTATGGATTTATGGCGAAACCATACGTATGATTCGATGATTTTACGATCAGACTTTTCCACTTCAGAAATCCCCCACCCAGAAGGGCGGTTTAGCGCGGATAATTTCATCAAACAGTACCCCGAATTTGCCGGTTACCGGAACGAGCGGTTACCGGTATACGTTTACCGCCAATACCTGGACTGGGTGGAGGCCAACCTGGAATATCCCGTGATTGACGACTTTGTAGATATCCTGGAAATTGCCGTTGACTTTTCCATGCATCTTGCCCTGTACCTGGAAACCCACGAATACTCGGACCATAAATTTTGCGCGATCTTGAGAAGAAGAAGAAATGAACTTTTGGTTTTTGCCAAAAACATTGTCGTCGCCACAGGGCCCGGGCCTCACGCCATTATTCCTGCCGACATAAAAAGCGACCTGAACAAGATTCACAGCTACGAGACCCGCAAGATCGAGGCCCTGTCGAATAAAAAGGTTCTCGTGATCGGCGGCGGTCAATCTGCGGCCGAGTCTATCGAAAGCTTAAAAGAAAAAAATGAGGTCGCCTGGAATACGCCGCATTCCCCGACCTACCTTGAACAACCCGTAAATATATCGCCCTGGCTGTTTGAGACAATCGTACATTCCGCTACGACCTTCCATGCCCTTCCCCTGTTTCTGCGTAAATTTCTGAACAAATTATTCTCGCGACCAACGATACGCCCGCCGTTTAAATCCATTCTCGACAAGACAAAAACGACGACCTCTTTAGGCGAAGCGGGGCGCGATAAAAAAACCGGCTATATTTACGACGCCGTCGTCGCCGCGACGGGTTTTAACTACAATATCGAAAATTTAACTTTCTTATCCCCGAATATTCGAGCGCAGATCCATACCGACCAGGACCTGCCCACACTGGACCATACCTTTCAATCTACCTGCGCGAAGCTGTATTTTACCGGCGGGGTTTCAGAGCCCTGTTTTGGGGCCGCCCTGAAATTTATCATCGGTGCAAACTTTGCCGCAGATATGATCTCAAAACATATTCACGAAGATTAGTTTCCATTACCGCATCAAGAAACGCTGTGTTCCCGTTTTTTCCCGGCCAGTTCTTCCTGGCGGGAAGGGCAGATTTGATCTCCATAGGAGCAAAAAACGCAGCAATCGCCTTCTTTTCTATGCAGGACCTTTTTACAGTTCCAGCAAATGTAATCCAGAACACAGGCATTTTCAGGCATCCGTTCTTTCTGTTGAAACCCGCAATGCGGGCACGTAATTATCGATTCCAGCTTTACCCCATAAGGCGCCGGTTTATGAAAAAGGTCATAAAGAATATCTCTTATTTTAATTATCATACCTTATATAAATTTAACCCCGGAAAGAACAATTGCCCCGCAAAAACGAAATCCGTTCCCCCCTTAAAATTAAAATCTGATTTTCGGGCTCTTTAGAGCCTGTGCGACAACTGTATTCTGAAAACAACGTCAACCCCAAAGTTCAATGCTTTACTCGAAAAACTCCGTGAATGGCCATCGGCCCGCCTGCGTACCTCTTGGCCACTTTTCGATCGCATTGAACTTTCTCATCTTTTTAAGAACGCCAGTTGGCGCACAGTCTCTTTAGCCGGAACATCAAATAAAAATGTCTTGCCGATTTAAAATGATATTTGAATTCGTTTATCAAATGGACAACGAACGTAATAAATACGTCGGTTTGGCGCTGGTTATTCTAGAAATCATACTGGCAAGTTCGCTTGTACTTTTGTCGTTTACCTACGCCGTATGGCCGAAGTCCTTTGACATTGCCACGGTCGATTTCCGGGTTTTAATCAGGGAAGGTATAAAACGCCAGGTATTGATATCCATTATCGGCCTGGCCCTGGCCTGGGGAATTCACTCCCTGAATGGCCACTGGATACGAAAAACCAGGCTGGGGTCCTTACGCAATTCCTTTATCTTTTCCTCCGGTCTTTTTTTGCTGATATTTCTTGCCGGTCTCTCCGGGACGCTGATTTTTATTTTTCAATAGTGCAAAACAAGAATTAAAAAAACACAAAGATACTTGACAAATTAGAAGACATATAATATTTATTATTATAAATATCTATTATATTTCTACAACCGACGGTTTTGGCAATTCGCGGGGGTTTCCGCATTGAAAGGTTTTTTGTAGAGACATATATAATAGTATTGACAACCTGGATGATTTTATGGCAGAAAAACGCCGCAAATCAAATTGTGGGCCTTTTTTGTTTGTAAAATCACCGTCAAAAAAACCGGGTCTTTGCTGAGCCGCCTTACCCCCGGCCGTTAAAGACCTGAAAAAGGAGAAAAAAATGAACAGTGCAAATATTATTGAAAAAGACTACCTGTTGGGGCATACCGAGGTTGAATTAAACCGCTTAACGCGGCAGGGTAATTTTCTCTACGAGTTAACCAGGAATTTTCTGATCAGCGCCGGAATATCGGAAGGGATGCGCGTTCTGGATTTCGGGGCAGGCTCCGGCGATGTCTCGCTGATTCTTTCCGAACTCGTCGGGGATGCCGGCGAGGTTATCGCCGTTGACAGGGCCCTGGAATCGCACGAGCGAACAAAAAACCGTCTCCAATCGCTGAACATTAAAAACGTTACCTTTTATACGGGAGATGAGTACTCGCTGGGCGACATATTTAAAAACCAGCCGGCAGACGCCGTCGCCGGGCGCCTGGTTTTGGTTCACCAACGTGACCCGGTTTCGTCTTTTTGCGAAATTGTCAAGTGTGTGCGCCCGGGAGGAATTGTCGCTTTCCAGGAAATCGACCTGGGCAGCGGAATCTGGAGCAACCTGCCTTTACCTTTAATGGAAAAGGTCTTTGGCTGGCTCACCCAAACCTTTATTGCGGCCGACAAGCCCCGGGATATGGCGGCTCAACTCATTCGAGCCTTTGATATTACGGGTATTGAATCGCGCCATATAATTCGCGAGGGTATCTATGAAACCGGCGACAATGCCGTCTCGTTTACTTTTTTTGAAGACATCATGAAACCCCTGATTCCGATCATGGATAAACTCAATATTGTCAAACCCGAAGAGGTACAGGTTGATACGCTCGCCGAACGGCTGCGCCATGAGGCATTGGCCCATCACGCCCATTTCATTACCGCTCAACTCGTTGGAGCCTATGGACATTTGCCAACCTGAAAAAAATACACCTCCGGAAGCATCTAACCGGCAGTGAAGCCTGTGCATCACGGCCCGGCTACCATAATGGTAAAACCGGGTCGTGCAAGGGCCGATGAAGGCAGCCTGTTTTTTACCAGGACAATTATTAGATTTAAAAAGGAAAAAACACCCGGCATAAAAAATAAATTTCATATCTGCCCGGGCAAAGTAGGCCTCTTCGGATGCCGATAATAAAGACACTATGCGCGATTCTTCACTCAAAGCATTGGCCTATGTGCCTGACAGAATCGTTTCTCAATTGAAAAAAACCAACGATCAATCTCTGCAAAGAATCGAGAGACTCTATGGCGCCGTCTTGTATTTCGACATGGTAGGATTTACCACCCTGACCGAGGAATTTATCGAAAAAAGTCATTCGGCGGACCTGGGCGCCGAAAAACTTCGCGAGGTCCTTACGGAATACTATAATGAAATGCTCACTGCTGTGCGAAAGTATGGCGGATTTACCTATCAATTTGCCGGCGATTCCGTCCTCATAGGCATGGTTCGTGAAACCGACGAAGACTCCCGGATGTGCGCCGCGAGAGCCGCCATATGCGCTCTCGAAGCCCGGGAAAATGTAAAAAAGTTGAATTCCCGGAAAACAAATCCCGACGATATTCAAATAGAAATTAAAATATCCATTTCGATAGGCGATTACTACCAGATCGTTCTGGGAACTCCCGATCAACTGATAAACTCCACGTTGATTGGCGACCCCGTCGATGAGGCCGTTGCCGGGGAAAGCGTCGCCGGCAGCGGCGATGTGATCGTAACCAACTCCATCTGGGAAAAATTGCCCAGGGAAAAAAATGGAACCGGAATAGATTCAAACACGGATTTACACACCGAAAAATATTATAAACTCATCTCGCTGGATTTAAATAACTGTCCCGTCTTTGAGGGTTCTACCTATGAAACCGGGCAACTCGACGAACGAACCCTGAAAATATGCTCCCGTTTTGTGCCGGAAATTTTATATCATAAAATTGTCGAAAGTCACGGTGACTACATTGGGGATTTTCGCGATGTCACGTCATTGTTCATCGGTTTTGCACAGGAAGCCGCCCGGGACGTAAAAGAGCGCGTAGGTATCGCCAACCGTTTTTTTGAATTTCTTCACCAGACATCGGTAGCCTATGGCGGCAACCTGGTTCAAACGGATTTTACGGACAAGGGAAATGTTTTTTTAATACTCTTTGGCGCTCCCCAGGGTCTTGAAAACAAGGAAATCATGGCCGCCCGGTTTGCCTTGAAGGTTCAATCTGAAAAGGCCAATTTCCGGGAAATCTATGATATTCGAATCGGCATTGCCTCGGGAAGATCGTATTGCGGAGGTCTCGGGTCCGTCTTTAGAAAGGGCTACACCGTCGTAAGCCGGTCCGTAAATCTCGCGGCCCGGTTGATGACGTATAACCTGGAAAACCGGGGCGGCATGACCATTTTCATGGACTCAACCACCCATAATTGTCTAACGTCTGATTTTGAAACAAAATTTGTCGAATCAGAAAACCTCAAGGGCATTAAAGACACGGTAAGTTTTTATCGCCTGTTACGGGAAAATACCTCCAACAGGAATCTACTGGAATCCTGGGCCCAACCCCTCGTCGGACGTCAAAAGGATCTTGAAAACTTGAGCCATTGCCTGGAGAAGGTTGTCGACTCTGGAAGTCTTAAACTGGCGTCCGTTACCGGCGAAGCCGGGATCGGAAAATCCCGGCTTATGGGCGCCTTTCTACAAAGCATTGAGAAAAATAATTATGAAATTTATACGTCCACCTGCTACCCCTATGAAAGATTTTCTCCCTTTTATTTATGGAAAAATGTCATCGCCGAAATCCTCAAAATTCATGAAATGAACAGCGAGCCCCTGAAGATTGAACAAATCGAGTCCGTACTAAACTCCCTGGATAATGTCGACATTCAATGGGCCAGAACCCTCGGGCGATTTATCGGGATAAATACCGAAGAAAATGTTTTAACAAAGAACCTTGAAATCAACCAGAAAAAAGAAAGAGTATTTCAGATCATTGCCAACCTGGTTCAAACGAAAAGCAAGGTGCAACCTGTCATTCTGGTTTTTGAGGACGTTCACTGGATTGACGACGCCTCGTACGAGCTGTTTGAATATATACTGCAAAACCTTGTTAACTACCCGGTCATGGTATTGCTTGGTTACCGGTCATGGGACGGTCTTTCAAAACTTTCCGCAAAATTTGACCTTGAAAATATGCACACGCTGATAGGCTTAACCGATCTTGATGAGCCTGACGCCATCAAACTCATCAGGCAAAAACTCAACCTGGCAAGCGAAAATACAGATCTCGAAAAACTTGTCTTTTCAAACAGCCGTGGAAACCCCTTTTTTATCGAATCCATTGTCCATAACCTCATTGAAAACGATATTTTAAAAAATGGCCCGGGGGGTAATATTCTAACGGCGGAAAATATACGCGACATCATAATACCGAGAGAATTAAACGATGTCATTCTGGCCCGTATAGACCGGCTCAGCGAAAAAGAACAATTGATTTTAAAAACGGCATCGGTGATCGGGCGGGTTTTCTATTTTAATCTTCTTCAACGATTATTTCAAAATCTCGGGAAAAGCATACTGACCTCCCACCTGGATACTTTAGAGCGTCTCGATTTGACCCCGCGGGAATCCGAAAATCCTCTATCGTACGCCTTTAAGCATATCGTCATCAGAGATATTGCATATAACTCCATGCTGACCTCGACCCGGCGCAATATTCACCTGCAGCTTGCCAACATTCTCGAGGAAGAAAATACGGCAAAACCCGAAAAAATTGCGGGAACGCTTTCCTATCATTTTAAAGAGGGTGAAAACTTTTCCAAGGCCTGTTATTATTCCCAAATGGCGGCCCGGTGGGCGGCTGAACAATTTTCAAACCTGGACGCCATTCACTACTATGAAGAGTCGTTGAAAATTTTATATGAGAACCAGGATATTCATAATCAACAGGAGCTTGTATTTCAAATAAAGGAGGAGTTGGCGGGCGTATGTCGTAATGCGGGGGAGTTTGAACGATCCCGGTACCTATATGCCGAATGTTTCGATTTCTATACCACCCCGGTACGAATGGCCAAACTGTATATCGGCATGGGGCAGATATTCCAGGAACAGGCCAACGATGCCAAGGCGATCCGGTACATGGAGAAGGCGCTACAACTGCTGGGAGCCAATGCGCCTAACTATAAAATCTCCATCATCGCGGCCCTTCTGGGCCAGGTTTTTTTAAGAATATTACACCATTTGTTTCCGTTTTTTATACGCCGCATCAAAAAAAACAACGAGATATTTCTGCTGCGTACCCATGTGTTTATGATTCTTGGCAAAATCTATTACTTTAAAAGTCTTGAAAGCGTCGCCTGGTCCGCCTTTGCGCTGATCAACCTTGCCGAAAGAACCGGTTCAAAGTATGACCTCTGCCTGGCGTATTCCAACTACGCGACCATACTGGAAGGCCTCGGATTACGAAAAGGCGCCGTAAAATACTTTGAGCGAAGCATGGAGATTGTAAAAACCAGCAACTTTCAATATGCCGAAGGTTTGATACTGCAACGATACGGTCTTCATGGTCTGTATCAAAACGATCCAAAGTTTACCATTTCCTGCGAGCAAAAATCAATTTACATATTCAGGCAAATCGGCGAGCTCTGGGAGGTCTTGACCAGCCTGATACTTTCGGTGATCGGGCGTATCATCACCGGCGACCTCTACGAGGCGTTAAACGAACTTAAAGAAATGAAAAATATCTCCATAAAAGTAAATTCGAAAATGCAGCTTGGGTGGGCGCTTTCGCAAATTACCCACCTGGAATACATCTTAGGGATAAAACAATACCATGAAATTAAAAACGACCTGGAAGAGGCGATCAGGCTTGCCAAGGAAACCGGCGACCTTTCGGGCCGTTCAATGACTTGCGCTTTTGAGGCTCGTATTCTGACCTTCGAGGGCGCCCATGGGCAGGCCCTGGAGTTTGCCGAAAAAGCCTGTAATGAAATTATCAATTACAAGATAAAACTTCCGCATATTATTTATGGCCTCGTATACGTTTGCGAAGCCGGGCTGGAAGCCCTGAATAAAGATTCTATTGCGTTTAAAAAAAGGGCCTTAAAATTGTACATGAGATCTTTGCGGTTTTTAAAATTATCCTCCCGGCAATTTGAATACCTGCATGCGCCGACCCTTCGTATAAAGGCCCTGTTGCACTGGCATCTTGGCCGTCGCCAGCTCGCCCGAAACGAAATAAGCCAGGCGTTGCAGATCCTGAAAGATTCCGCCAACGTGATCGAGTATGCGCAAACCTTGGTAAACGCCGGGCGAATATTGGAAGACGAAAATTACACCCGCGAGGGAATCAGGATTTTCCACGAATGCGGAATTAAGAAATATTATTAAAACGATTTTGCCCCGCGGCTGATCTTGAAAAAATATCCCGGGTCGGCGCCTCCGGCTTTATTCTAATTGTCGTTATATCCTGCATTTATGTTTTGTTTTTTATATGGAAGGCGAAATTCACTTATCTCGAAAACTGGGAATCTGGACGGCGATATTTGCGGTTTTTGCAAGCATGATCGGCTCCGGTATTTTTGGAAACTCCGGTTACATTCTGGGTACGGTCCAAAGCCCGGGTATTACAATTTTTTTATGGTTTTTTTACGGACTCGTCGCCCTTTCGGGCGCGCTCTCCTATGCGGAACTTAGCGCCATGATGCCTCATGCCGGGGGCGAATACGTTTATATTCGTACCGTCTTTGGCAAACTGCCGTCGTTTTTAAGCGGCTGGGTTTCTTTCGTTGTGGGTTTTGCGGCGCCGGCCGCCGCCAGCGCCTTTCTGGCGGTAGATTATTTAAGGGACATTTTACACCTTGTTTCGCCCGACTCGGCAATAAGTATTTACCTGTCAAACTCGCTCGGGCAGAAATCCGTAGCCATTTTACTGATCCTGATTTTCTCTCTCGTTCATATTGTCGGTGTTGAAAAGGGCAGTATCGTTCAAAACGTCCTGACGATAATCAAACTGGGCATACTGGCCCTGTTTATCACGTTCTCCATCGTTGTTCTTGCCAAATCAAGCCCTGTTTCTGTCTCTGAAATTATTTCTATTGAAAATACCCAGTGGAAAAGCGTCGGCCTCGGGATGTTGCTTGTTCTCTACGCCTATAGCGGGTGGAACGGGGCAACCTACCTTGCGGGGGAAATTAAAAACCCCGAAAAAAATGTCCCCCGGGCTTTGTTCTGGGGAACCCTTCTAACGATATTTATTTATATAACGATGAATATCATTTATTTTCTCTCGGTACCGGTTGCCGAGTTAACCGACAAAGGAACCCCGGCATTTTTAACCGCGACCAGTTTGTTCGGTACAAAGGTTTCGGTGATATTCAGTCTTGCCTTTTGTTTGATACTTCTATCGAGCATTTCGGCGCAGATCATGATCGGGCCCAGGGTATACTATGCCATGGCCCGCGATAAGAATTTTTTCAGCTATGCCGGGAAAATTCACAAACGCTTTCATACCCCTATGGTGTCCATTCTGTTGCAGAGTTTTTTATCGATTGTGTACATCCTCAGCGGGACATTTTATACGGTTTTGATTTATATGGGTTTTGCCCTGTCGATTTTCCCGGTAGTCACAATGCTGGCATTGATCAAGGTCCGTTACCAGGAATCAAAGAAGAAAACAACCAGTAACCTGTATAAAACCCCCCTGTTTCCCCTGCTGCCCGGGTTTTTTATCCTGGTATCGATTTACCTCATGGTGTTCAGTTACCTGCAAAATAAGGTTGCCTGCCTCACCGCCATAGGCGCTGTCCTGACGGGTATACCCGCCTACTACCTCTGGATGTATATAAATCGAAAAAAAGCCTCTTGATTATACTTTAAACGTTTAAGGAGAATTTATGTCAGAGTTTCATAATGTCACGGTTGTAAAAAAAGCAAATATGTATTTCGAAGGCAAGGTCTCAAGCCGGACGATCGTATTTAACGACGGAAGTAAAAAAACGCTGGGGGTGATGATGCCCGGGGAATACGAGTTTCATACCGGCGACAAGGAAATCATGGAAATTTTGAGCGGGGACATCAGCGTCAAACTTCCCGGCGCGGAATGGTTTGAGGTTGCCCCGGGTCAGACCTTTGAAGTACCCGCAATGTCGGCATTTTCCGTCAAGGTCCGAAGCCTGACCGACTACTGCTGTTCTTTCATTGCCGGTTAACAACCGGCAGAAAGTCTACCGGCAACCGGTTTTTCGTCTTGTAGCCGCAAATATTCGGCGCCAGCCCCGGCCCCGAAATTTTGCGGGCCACGTCGGCAGAAAAAGGAAGTTCGACTTTTGCGCCTGTCTTTGACTCGGCAAACCATTTACCCCCGGAAAGCGCCCCGACGGCGCTTTTAAAAAAATCGTGATCTTGCGCATAACCCCGATCGATCCCCGTCTTCATGTGATTGATTACCCGGCTCATCTTGAAAATGGTAAAAACATCGTCCCGGTTAAATTCGCCGGTTTCCGTATCCATGGCGCTTAACCGGGCCGAAAACAAGGGATCATATTTTGCCGAAGCCCGGGTAAGCGCAGGGTCCGAGCCAAATTTCTCAAAGTCAGGCGTCCCGGGGCATAAGTAATAGGGCGAGGCGCCGATCAATACCGGCAACGAGGCAAGAAATCGAAGGGTTGCGACCATCTCGCCGACAGTCTGGCCAGGCCTGCCGATAATAAAATAGGCCGTTATGAGAAACCCCATTTCAAAGGCCTGCCAGACGACTTTGGCAAACTCGTCCAGCCGGGACAGCCTGTTGGCATCGCCAAGAGATTTGTCATCTGTAGACACCAGCGAAAGATTCAGCGATTCAAATCCCGCCTTCTTCATTTTATATAATAAATCTGCGTCAAGTGACCAGTAGACAATTCCGTTCATTGCCGAAAATGTTATGGGCCAGTTCCTGGCGATGATTTCATCCAGAAGGGCATGGGTTTCGTTTTTGGACGCGCTGAAGTGGTCGTCTTCAATGTCGATATGACCGATACCCTGGGCAACCCTTTGTTGAATTTCCCCCAGGATATCGGAATTTTTTCTTCTTCGGTATTTACCGCCAAATACCGCGTGTATGCCGCAAAACGAACACCGGTAGGGGCAGCTTCGGCTGGTCACCAGGAAACACATCGGCTTGCCCTTGAACCGGTAATGTTGAAAATCAAGCCCGGAAATATCGGGGTGCGGCAGGCTGTGTATATCGGGCGTCTGCCCCGGCAAAATGCCCCGGGGGATGTTTTCGCCGCCCGACAATCGGTCTACAAGGTTTGCCAATGCCGCCTCGCCTTCGCCCTGTATCACATAGTCAACCAGGCATTGGCCGTTTTTGCGGGCCCCCAGCAGAGAGTTGGGCGCCACCGTGGCATGGTTGCCGCCCATGACAATTTTAGCTTCGGGGAAAATGTCACGGCAGATTTCGGCCATCTCAAGCGACTGCCGGTAGTAGGCCGTAAACATCGACGAGATGCCGACCAGGAAGGGCGAATATTTCTCCAGGGCTTCCCGGATCTCCTCGCCGGATTTGCCAAAGCGGCTGTACTGGTGAAAAAGTTTAAAAGGCGAATTGTCAGAATAACCGTAGTATTTTTTCAGGTACGAAAATTCCCTCGGCCAGGGTATATTTCGTTTTTTGCCCTCGGCGACGGCATCATACAGGACTACCTGGATCTCGGGAAATCTTTTTTGTATCGCCGCGCTCAAATAACACAGGCCGAGGGGCTGGGTTCGGCAATCGGTCGCATAGAAATCTTCTACCGGGGGCTGAATCAACAAAATGGTTTTTTTCACAGGCAGACCAACCCTGCTTGTACACTAAATAAAGTCACCTTGCCCTGAAAATAAGTATTCATCGGGCGATCCAAACGAAAGACAGATTCCCGGGAACATTTGCTTTACACGTTCCATTTCAAACCGAATGTGTCTGTTATGAGCAGCGTTCTGGGCACCCTATTTCGAATGACATCCTTTGGCGAATCCCATGGAAAGGCCGTTGGTTGCGTTCTGGAGAATTGCCCGGCCGGTATGGAACTGACCGAGGCCGACATTCAACCCGACCTCGACAGGCGAAAACCCGGCCAAAGCAGGATCACAACCCAGCGAAAAGAACCCGACACGATAGAAATTGTCTCGGGGCTATACCAGGGTAAAACTACCGGGGCGCCCATCTCCATGCTGGTCTACAACCAGGACCAGCGCGAGAAAGATTACGGGAACCTGGCCCGCGTCTTCAGGCCCTCGCATGCCGACTACACCTACCAGGTCAAATACGGGCATCGGGCCCTGACCGGCGGCGGCCGGGCGTCGGCAAGAACCACGATTGGCATGGTTGCCGCGGGGGGCGTTGCCAAAAAACTCCTGGGTTTAAAAACCCAGACCAAAATCGCGGCCTACGTATCGTCCATACACAGGATCTCCCTGCCGCAGGACTTTGTTCTGCCTCAAATCGAGAACCTGAAACTTGAAGTTGAAAAAAATCCCGTACGTTGCCCCGATCAAATGCTCGCGGCCCGGATGGAAGATCTTATCATGGAAGTTTCGCATGAGGGAGATTCGGTCGGCGGAATTATCGACCTGCTCATTGAAAACCCACCCGCAGGCCTGGGAAGCCCGACGTTTGACCGTCTGGACGCCCTGCTGGCCTATGTCATGATGGGCATCCCCGCCGTGAAGGCCGTCGAAATCGGCAGCGGTTTTTCGGGCGCCACAATGAAAGGCTCAGAACACAACGACGCGTTTTATAATGACGGCGGGCGCATACGAACCAGGACTAATTTTTCCGGCGGAATTCAAGGCGGTATTTCAAACGGGGAGCCGATCTTTATGCGCATTGCCTTTAAACCGACCGCCACGATAAAAAAGGACCAGGAAACGGTAAACGACGAAGGTCAACCGGTTACCCTGCAATCCGCCGGCAGACATGACCCCTGCGTTGTGCCCCGGGCCGTACCCATTGTCGAGGCCGCCGCGGCTTTGGTCCTGGCCGACCAGTTCCTGCTGAACAAGCTTGCCAGAATAGAAAACCTGTAGACCTGGTTTTCATCAACGAAGTTATTTAAACACCCTCAAGGCGTTTTCACATTCTAGATTCCGGCGCGGTGCGGCGATTATATCAATTGCCGACAAGCCTGTACGAGACGCCCAATTCGACACCTAAAAGCGAGGCATTGTTTGGCCCCCCGGCAAGATTGGCCTCAAAGATCATGAGATAACTGAGATTTAGCAAAACGGATAATTTTGGCATAGGGGGAATTTTGTAGGCCGCCCCGGCGCGAAATGCCAGGGTGGCGTCGAAGGAACTTAAATTTGCGGATGTGGCGCCGGAAACACTGGCCCCGATAGAACTGGCCCCGCCGCCGAGGCCGAGAAAAATCGTGATTCCGGGATCTTTAATGGGGTAGGCAAAGGTGGCAAATACCAGAAGCGGCATCACCGATACTGAGGCCTGAACCGTTGTCGTAGCCGAAGCCAGCCCCAGCCCAAAAAAACCTGCCTGGGCGCCGGCCAGCAGGTCCATGGGGCCCAACGCAAAGGGCATCTTTACATCGACCCCGAGGTGACCCCCGGCTCCAAGCCCGAGACCTACGTCGCTGAAAGAACCCATGGGTAAAGCAATACCCCCGCCCAGGCGAACATCCAGAGCAATGCCGGGACCTGACGGCTTTTTATCATCGATAGCGGCGCTCTTTTCGTCTACCTTTGGTTTGGCCGCGCCTTGTTTCTGGGCCTGGGCAAACGCCAATTGTGAAAAAATTAAAGTCGAGACTATGAAAATAGCAGGTTTATAATGTTTCATTGAAATACCAATTATGACGTTAGACGTATGAAAATCGAGAATACAACATAGGATGTCAATAGTCTCTCAAAAAAACGAAGTTTTTTTCCGCGAATTTTCTTAAAAAATTGTTTAAATAACAACCCCGGATTATATTTTCCATATACCCAAGGGGGGTATCCTAACAGGGATACAGTGAAGAAGAGGGATATCATGGCCATACAGGAAAACCACCAAAACGAATGTCTCGACGACAAAAATGTCGAACGAACCCCGCACTTGAAAAAAGACCTGCTGCAAAGGCTAAATCGAATCGAGGGCCAGATTCGGGGAATCTCCCGGATGGTCGACACGAATACCTACTGCGACGACATCCTTCATCAGATTTTGTCGGTAGAATCGGCATTAACCGGGGTAAAAAAAGTTCTCCTGGAATCGCATATCAAAAGTTGTGTCCTGCGTCAAATCTCCGGCGGCAATATGGGCATCGTTGACGAGTTGGTAGACACCGTCGGGAAAATGATGAAATAAATTTTTTAAATAATTTTTAAATATAAAGAGGAATACTATGAACGCAAAAGAAACATTGGAAATAACGGGGATGACTTGCAACCATTGCGCCAGGACCGTAGAACGAACGTTAAAGGCCGTGCCGGGAGTTCAAACCGCATCGGTAGATTATGCCTCAAAGCGCGCCGTGGTAGAGTATGACGACAACCTTGCCAACGCCGACAAGTTGATCGCGGCAGTCAATACCACAGCCTACAAGGCCGCCAGACTGCCCTGAGGCTCTTATGACCAGAAATACGATCGATATCGTCGGCATGAGTTGCGCCAACTGTGCGGCCACCATTGAGAAGGGTTTAAACTCGCTACCGGGCGTCGAATCGGCTTCGGTAAATTTTGCCTCCGAAAAAGCCCAGGTGGTATATGACGATCAAACCGTCGACCTGGGGCGCCTCGAAGCCACGATCCGGGAGCTTGGGTACGAAGTTCCCGGGCGTTCAGAAGCGGCCGCGGGCGCCGCCGACTTCAACCTCACCGGGATGAGTTGCGCCAATTGCGCCCTGACCATTGAAAAGGCATTGGCAAAACTTGACGGGGTTCAAAGCGCCTCGGTCAATTTTGCCTCCGAAAAAGCCCATGTCGAATACGATATTTCGCGCATAACTCCTCAGCAGATGGTTGCGACCGTAGTGGAAGCCGGCTACGGGGCAAGCGAGATAGTATCGCTGGAAAATAAATCCGGCGAAGACGAAAAAAAACAATTCACGAAAAAACTCGGGGTAACCTCTCTGATATCGGCCCTTCTGAGTATGCCTTTAATTCTGGCGATGGTTTTTTCGATGACGCCTGTGGCCGCGCTTCGCGAGATTGCCGACCTGCTACATAACCCCTGGTTGCAACTTGCCCTGGCCACCCCCGTTCAATTTATCATCGGCTTTCGGTTTTACAAAAATGCCTGGAAGGCATTAAAAGTCAAAAGCGCGGGTATGGATCTCCTGGTCGCCCTGGGGACGTCAGCCGCCTACTTTTTCAGCGTCTACACGGGATTTATTCAAACCGGCCATACCGGGCCGGGTCATCAACTTTACTTCGAAGCCTCGGCGGTTGTAATTACCCTGGTGCTCTATGGAAAATACCTCGAGGCCCTGGCCAAAAGCAAAACTTCCGATGCGATTCATAAACTCATAGGTTTGCAGGCAAAGAAAGCCCGGGTATTGAGAAAGGGCGAAAACCAGGAACTTTCCGAAATGGAAATTCCCATTGAGAACGTTATGCGCGGTGATCTGGTCATGGTCTACCCCGGCGAAAAAATACCCGTCGACGGAATTCTCCTGGAAGGCGATTCCACCATCGACGAAAGCATGCTGACAGGCGAAAGCCTGCCCGTCGAGAAAAAAACCGGCGACACCGTAGCGGGGGCGACGATCAACCTCTACGGATCGTTTAAAATGAAGACTACAGCCGTGGGCAAAGATACGATGCTTTCGCAGATCATCGCCATTGTCGAAGAGGCCCAGGGGTCAAAGGCCCCGATACAAAACCTCGCCGACAAGGTCTCCGGAATTTTTGTACCCGCAGTCATCACCGCGGCCCTCATTACGTTAGGCGTCTGGACGTTTGTCCTGGATGTCTTTGGCGCGGGTTTGATCAATGCCGTGGCCGTCCTGGTCATCGCCTGCCCCTGCGCCCTTGGTCTGGCCACCCCGACAGCCCTGATGGTGGGTACGGGGCGGGGCGCCTCCCAGGGGGTTTTAATTAAAAATGCAGAGGCGCTGGAACTTGCGGGTAAAATTACCGCCATCGTTCTCGACAAAACCGGGACCATTACCGAGGGCAAACCGGTTCTGCGCGAAACGGTTTCCCTTGGCGAATACCCCCCCGAGCAGGTTCTGCTCATTGCCGCAATGGCCGAAAAAAAATCCGAGCACCCTTTGGCGCGCAGCATCGTCAAGGCGGCCGAAAAACAATTCTTCGCCCTGGACGACCCGATCTCGTTTGAGGCGGTACCGGGAAAGGGCGTACGTGCGGTCATCCGTATGAACAATGAAGATAAAACAATACATGTGGGTAAACCCGGGTGGTTTGACGACAAAGAGGTTTTCACAGAAGGGCATGTTCTCGAACAGGCCGCCCGGGAAAAAATTAAAGCACTGGAAGATTCAGGCGGCAGCGTCATGGTGGTTTTCATCGATAAAAACCCAGAGGGAATTCTTACGTTGGCCGACACGATGAAACCGGGTTCGGTCGGGGCCGTTGCCGGTCTGAAAAAAATGGGAATTACGGTTTACATGATCACCGGCGACAATATCGGCAGCGCAACCCATATCGCCTCGCAGGCCGGTATCGAACACGTCATTGCCGGGGTTTTGCCCGAAGGCAAGGCAGCCGAAGTTAAAAAATTACAGGATCAGGGCGAAATGGTCGCCATGGTCGGCGACGGAATCAATGACGCACCCGCCCTGGCAACCGCCGATATCGGCATGGCCATCGGTACCGGCGCCGATATCGCGATGGAATCGGCCGACATTACGCTTATCCACGGGAGCCTCTCGTCCATCGTGCGCGCCATTGCCCTGTCGAAGGCCACGATGTCGAAAATCCGTCAAAACCTGTTCTGGGCCTTTTTCTACAACACCCTCGGAATACCTTTTGCCGCCATGGGTTTTTTAAACCCCGTTATCGCCGGAGCCGCCATGGCGATGAGTTCCCTCTCGGTGGTTTCCAACAGCCTCAGCCTGCGCTGGAAAAAAATCTAAAAAAATCAGGGCAAAATTATTTCGATACCACGATCCGGTTTCTCCCCGAATTTTTGGCCTCGTACAGGGCAATGTCGGCCAGGTTGACGAGTTCGTCAAAGGTACAATGGTTATTGTACAAAGCCAGGCCGACGCTGATCGAAGTTTTGGTATGGTTCAGAACCTGGAGCCGGATTCTTTCGACGATCACCTGAGCCTCCTCCAGGTCGGTATTTGAAAATATCATTAGAAATTCTTCTCCCCCAAAACGTACGGCGAGGTCTTCTTCCCTTACCGACTGGTTTAAAATACCGGCAAGACTAATCAAGAGTTTGTCGCCCTCCGGATGACCGTAGGTGTCGTTATATTTTTTAAAATGATCAATGTCTATCATGGCGACCGTCAGAGGTTTCCCTGTTCGTTTGGCCAGCGGCAGAAGTTTTTGAACCATGATGTTCATGCGGTAGCGATTTGCCAGCCCCGTTAGTGGATCGTTCAAGGAAAGCCTTTTCAACTCTTTGTAAAGAGACGCGTTTTCCAGCGCCAGGCCAATTTGCCGGCCAATGGATAAAAAGAAAAATTTTTCGGCGTCTTCCAGGTCGCGTTTCATTGGCGACGTATAAAGACAAAGAACGCCGCTGACCTTGTCCCGACCCCTCAAAGGGATAACAATATGACCATGTTCTTCCATTAACGCTTCAATCTTTTCATGCCTCATATCCAGGTTGGAACTTTCGCAGACAATCACCTCGCCCGATTTCAGGCACAGGCCACACAGGCATTCGCCCTCTTTGACAACGAAACAGGGATTTTTTGTATCCCCGGGAGCATAATGGCTATCATAAAAAAGATGCAACTTGTCATCTTCGCCGGTAAAGATCTTTACCCGCTGCTTGACCTGGTACTCCCGAAGCTCCTTCATCAGGAGCAGTATCTTTTCAAACAACCTGTTTAAATCGATTTCTTCTAAAACAACGGAAGATGTTTTATACAAAAGGTTCAATTTTTTATTTCGGGAAATGAGCATGTTCTCGATACTTTTTCTCTCAATGACAATTTTAGCCAGTTCTATAAATTCTTCGACAAGTCTCATATTTAACCGGGTTGAAATTTTCGGTTCGTTACTGTAAACCTCGAAGACGGCTATGGGATGCCCATGATCGCCCTTGACAGGCAGGGAAATACAGGAAAGAATTTCTTTAGCCGCCGAACTTTTAAAACAAGGTTGCCAGCAATCCACGCCGGTGACATCGTCAATTACCTGGGCCTTTGTCTGGCGAAGCGCCTCGACCGATGGCAGGGGAGAACCGCATTTAATGACATCTTCCATCCAGCGCCGGTATGGCCGCGATAATCCGACCGAGGCCATAAAGTACATCTTGTTATTGAGTACTTCTTTAAGCAATACCCCGCAACCGGAGCAGTGGTTTATTTTTTTAAAATTTTTTAAGAGCTTGCGCAAAATCCTGGAGAGAGACACGCTTTGGGCCAGCATTTCCAGAATTTCCAGGCGAATAACCTTGATCATCTCGATTCGTTTTTTTTCCGTTACATCTTCGCAACTGCAGACTGAACCGATTACCTTGCCGCCCTTGTAAATCGGGGTTGCGTTAAAAAGTATGTCCGCCCTGGAGCCGTCTTTTCTTATGATTTTGGTTTCATGCCCGATGATCGGAACCCCCTGGCTCAACAGTTTTTCATACTTGATGGAAATTCTGGCATAGGCAGCCTTGTCAAAAAACAGCTTCGCCTGCATACCGAAAAGTTCATCGGGAGTATACCCCAGGATTTCGCCCCCGATACGGTTGGTCTGTATAAAGTTGGCAAATTTATCCAGGATAAAGGTTGCGCTCAGGGAATTCTTTATAATGCCCAGTTGAAATTGAAAGGCCTCCAACAGGCCGTTTCTGATTACCCGCTCCCTGTTGATTTGCCTTTCAAGGCGGGTATTCAGGGTCGCATAATTGAAATTGGTTTTAAAAAGTTCCCTTACAAGATTTTCCTGGACGGGCTTGAACTTCATGGCGCCAATCTGCAACTTGAAAAGTTGCCGCGAAAATACAATCGCCGTAAACATGATGAAAAATATCGCCGTGTCGAGAACATTCCAGAGAAGAAAATGTATATCGTATATTTTATACATCACCCCGGCCGTTATGAGCGTGATAAAAGCGATCGATGATTTTGGCGAAAGCGAAAGCGTACCCGTTGTCAGGATGACAGACAACCCTGTGATAAAAATCAGGCCAAGAACATACATATTAACCTCTTCCTTGATCGGCAGAGTCAATACAAGAATCCACAAAACAGAAGACACAACAACGCCCAGGAAGTAATAATTTTCAAAGAGTTTCATTCTCGAAAAATTAAAGTACTTTTGCAGAAATCCCTTGAGAGATTGCGAGACCAGGTATATACGAAGAATGTCCAGCGATACAACCGGACCCCACCACTCCAGTAAACGGCGATGATCCGAAACGTTCCATAGCATCAAAACGCAAATTGTCGCCATTAAAATATTACTGTAGAGCCCGTATATTCCCATTCGAAAAAGGCTTTTGATTCGTTCAAATTCAATATTGGCGTTTGTTTCTGGCATTTGATAAACCATGGAATCAGGATATAGAATCTATCTGCGAAGTCCGGGTATTCTTATTACCCGCACCATGTTAATAGATGTACAATAATATAACTATTCTAATACTGTAAGTCTTTAAAAAGTATGGGTAAAGACGGCGGGCTCATTATGGGGAAGCCCGGGGGTATTCAGGGCGGGTAAAATCGGCCCGGGGCTTATTTCCATCCCCAAAGGATTTGAACTTTGGGTTTGATTTCCGTTTTAGAGATTATTTTTGCGACGACCTGGGCCAGCTCATCGGGAGAGATCTTCTTTCGGGGTAAAATCAGGCTCGAACCGGCATGAAGCTCGACCAGAACATGATCGGGCAGTTCAATGACATCTTTAATATCGGCATAGGTAATGTCCATGGAGGCCTCGTGACTCTTCACGGTAATCTTTTTCTCCCCCAGGGTCAGACTTCCCTCTTTGCCGATCAGGTTGGCATACCTTGCGGCTACCTGGCGAAATAAATACCGCCGAACGGCCCATTTGGAATAAAAAGGGTACAACACAAACCATATCAACGCGGTTCCGAAAAAAATCGTGCGAACCATTTCAGAACCTTTTAAATAGGTAAAAACAAAACCGGAGACGATATACACCAGGGGAATACTGAACCAGTGTATAAACCTCCGCTTTTTTAAAGAATCGGATTTCGATGCCAGAAAAAGATGGTAAGTAAGATAATCGTCTGCGTCTAATGTAACCTTAACATTCATTTGAGATACCCCGAATCAGAAGTCAAAGTATTTGAAATACCGTACAGTGTTTTTTTGTCTACCCTTTTAGCCTTCCCTGGCTCCGGTATAAAATCAACGATTCCCCTCGAACGATTCGAAAGATTTAAACATCAGAATAAGATATTTTACACCCTGTTCCTGATATTGTGTAAGGATACGGAAATATGGTTAAACAAAAATCATAATTCCTGAGCTTACTACCAAGGAGTATCCATGAACAAGCAAAAAAATTTTTTCCTGGTTTCTGCAATTCTGATCGGGTTGGCCATCAATGGTTGCAAAGAAAAAACCGACGCCGCAAATACCGCCGAAAACAAAAGCGGCAACCTGTTAATCTTTAATGATTTATCCTACAATGAAGATCCGAAAATAAACGAGGTGGCCCGGTTGATCGGCGCCAAGCCACTACCGGAAGGTTCCGAATACATACCCATCACAAAAACAAAGACATACCAGGGTTACTATGAGCAGATCAATTCGGCCTGGGCCAACTTCGAGACCAAACACCTGAACCTGCTTGACGGCTGGAAAAAGGACCACTCGACCCGGCAGTGCGGCGAAAACCTGTTTTACCCGTTTTCCGGGCCGGATATTCTGCACGCCCTGAAATTTTTTCCCGAGGCGCAAACGGTTCACATGTTCGCCCTGGAACGCCTCGGCGGCCTGCCAAAACCGGACGTCAACCAGCCTGAGAAAGAAGCCAAAAAACTGTTCAGCCTGATCGAGGCGATCAAGGCCTCGCTTGACTACCATTATTTTATCACCAGCTACATGTCGGGCCAGGTAGGCGAAAACGAATATTCCGGCGTCGTCGGCATCATGCTCTTTGCCCTGGCCAGACTCGACATCCAGGTTCTCGACGTCTACCCCGTCCAGGTCAGCCAGCAGGGCAAACTTGAGAAGGTCCCCGGCGGAGACTTCGCCAAGGCTTCTTCTATCGCGATCTTCTTTAAAAACCCCGGCGATAAAAAACCCAGAGTTGTGGTATACTTTAAAGGCGATGCGTCCGATACGGGTCTTGCCAAAAACCCCAACCTGCTGACCTACCTCCACGGGTTAAAGGGCTACTCTACGCTTCTGAAGGCGGCATCGTACCTGATGCACGACAAGACCTTCGACGACATGCGCACACAGATTATGGCCCAAAGCCAGTGTATTTTAACCGAATCTTCCGGAATTCCGTTTCATTACATCAACAACGGCAACTGGAACGTTCAATACTTTGGCGTCTACAACGGCCCGCTGGTATATTTTAAAAACCGGTTTGACCCCTACCTTTACACGATTATGAAAGACAAGGCCCAGCCCCTGCCGTTTGACTACGGTTACCGCCGCGGCCAGGGAATGTCGCACATTATTTTTGCCGAACGAAAACCCTCCTACCCTTATTTTGAACCAACCTACGACGGCAGCGCCATCGTAGGCGAAACAACTTCCTGGAATAATGGCCAATATTACTTTGTCTTTAAACCGGATGAAAAAACCATCGAGGGCCGTTTAAAATACAAAAACGGAGATTCGGATAAATAAAAAACCAGCCGGGGTTTTGTCATAGCCAGTCATGCCCCGGCTGAATCTACCTTTATGAGAGTCATTGCCAGGTTTACGGTAAAAGTTCTGTGTGCGGTTTGTTTTGCGGGTCCCCTCCTGGGGCAGCAACAAACCGAACTGGATTTGTCGCAGAAAAATCGCCTCTCTGAAAAAGAACTTTTAAAGAAAAAAGAAGACGGGTATTTTACGTTTATCGCCGGGCCGGCCAGCAGCCCCGATACGGGTTATGGCGCCACCGGGGTAGTGTTGTACTACTACAACGGGAAGAAAGACGACCGGCTTTTTCCCTACACGCCGTACATGCACAACATCGGGTTCCTGGCTTCGTACCAGAGCCTTGGCTATACCAGCTTCGCCGTTATGTGGGACGCCCCCTATTTTCTTCACTCGCCGTTTCGGTTATACGCCGACTTGTGGTACAATGTAAATCCCGTGTCGCAGTATTTCGGTATCGGGCCCCAAACCCTGGAACCGCTGACCAACCCGGATGGTATGACGTTTTCCCATATGTACACGTATGATAGTTCCCTGCGGGAAATTTTCAACGGGACAACCAACGCCTACTACAACTATTATTACGCCCGGTGGGTTGACGGCAAGGTGATGGCCCAGCAGGATTTCGGCGGCGGCGTTTTCCGGGTCCTTGCCGGCGTCCTGATTCGAAACTACAGCGTTGAAGACTATACGAAAAAAACCATCAACATAACCGGCAGCGACGGGGCAAAGCATTCGGTCGCCATGAACGAAACCCTGTTGTACAAACAAAACGCGGCGGGGAAAATCCGCGGGTTCAACGGGGGCTGGGCCAACGCCTTCATGGTCGGGCTGGCCTTTGACAACCGCGACCTGGAACCCTACCCCCGCAAGGGGATGTTTCACGACGTAGCCATGGGCTGGCACACGAAATGGCTCGGCTCTGATTTTGACTATGGCGAATTGACTCTCGGGTCGCGCTACTACTACAGCCCGTCTTCGGACATTGACCTGGTATTTGCCGCCCGCCTGGCCGCCTCGTATAAATTTGGCGACGTGCCTTTTTCGGGCCTGACCACGATTCAGTTTACCGACAAGAACCTCAACTCCATCGGCGATATCCGGGGTTTTCGAAACCGCCGCTTCATGGGTTACTTCGTCACCCTGGCAGACCTCGAGGCCCGCCTTACCCTTTTATCCTGGAAATGGGGGCAACAGATTTTTGACCTTTCGATGGCCCCCTTTCTCGATCTCATCTCGGTCTTCGACCAGCCGCAGAATTTTAACCTGAGCAACTGGAAAGCCGGTTACGGCGCCGGAATCCGCCTGACCTGGAACCAGGCCACCGTCATACGCTTCGACTTCGGCTTCAGCTCCGAAGACTCCGGGTTTTATCTCATGATAAATCAGTTGTATTAAAGAACGATGTTTCCTTTAGAGCGCGCCCGAGTTTCGGGACACGCTCTAATCTTTAAAGGTGCTTATAATTGATTTGTTATTTTTTCCGGAACGTAAAGCGAAAGCTATCCTGTAGCAACCAAGGGTTTAACGGGGTTGTCAGGTTTGCTGGATGCAAGATCATATTGGGTTTGCAGGTTAATCCAAAACTCTGGGGAATTTCCAAATGCGTTTGAAAATAACCAGGCTGTTTCGGGAGTAATTCCGCGTTTTCCTTTAACAATTTCGTTAATACGTTGAATGGATACTTTCAAATGAGCGGCAAGTTCAACCTGGGTCAAGCCCATTGGGTCTAGAAAGTCTTTTAATAGTATTACTCCGGGATGAGTTGGTATTCGATTTTTTGGTATCATTTCAAATCTCCTAATGATAATCTACGATGGAAACATTGAATGCGTCGCCATTTTTCCATTGAAATACAATTCTATACTGGTCATTAATACAAATGCTATAATAATTCTTGAGATCGCCTTTCAACTTTTCAAGATGATTGCCCGGAGGTACGCGCATATCATTTATATCAAAAGATGCATTTAACTCGTCCAATTTCCGTACGGCAATATGAATAATCTCATCAGAAAACTTTCGGGTTTTCCTGGAGGAAATACCATGATAAATATCCCCGGTGGCAATATCCTTAAAAGATCGGATCATGGATTACCTCAAACCCGGATTATTAAATTAACGGTTACACGGCAACCATTAATTCTGACCTTCGGACAGGAGTTCGGACATTTTTTTAAAATCAAGTCTGACTTTTATATCACTCCCCAAATATAAGACCAAAATAATACCAGGATGCCCATAAACCCGCTTTCCGGCACCCCGCGCTCGGGTACGGCCGGGTGCCGGAAAGCGGCAATCTTTTGGCGCACAGGCTCCTGAGAGCCTGTGCGACAACTGTTTTCCGAAAACAACGTCAATCCCAAAGTTCAACGCTTTACTCGAAAAGCTTCGTTTTTCTTCGAAAAACTCCGTGAATGGCTAGCAGGGTCACCGTTAG
>Ga0224510_10000157_pt1 | contig 56886 bp, 53 predicted proteins | sample SF_May12_sed_USG_FD_170161 | JGI IMG/M metagenome (GOLD analysis project Ga0224510, IMG submission 170161) | Sediment microbial communities from San Francisco Bay, California, United States - SF_May12_sed_USGS_4_1 | ecosystem: Environmental > Aquatic > Marine > Sediment | place: USA: California... | reverse complement strand
CGATGGCCCGCTGCCCTGTATCGCATGGATCGGCACGGTATCTGCGAAAGCGACACCCGCGCTGCCGATCGCGTCGCTGCCGCCGCAGGCCTGTGTCGAAAGGAGGAAACAAACAGCAATGGATCGGCGTAGCACCCGGCCACCGTTCGCGCGCGAAACCCAGGTCGGAACTTATATCACGGCGCCGACCCCTTATCGCGACACTTCGGTGTAACTGGCGAGAAATTCGAGGCCGTTCGTCATGTCCCGGCGATCGATCGACTGCGGTGCCACGCTGTGAAAGTCGGCGACGACCCAACGTAAGCCGTGTGCCCTGCAGTATGCCCAGAGCAAGCGGCCGATCTGCCAGACGTCGCTGACCGTCCCGCAGTGCGGGCATCCGGTCAGTTCGCGCCGCCGGTTCAGAGGAAAGGGAACGACGTTGTCCTTCATCTGGCTCATACGCCTCGGCAGAAGTCCGGGTGTCGCCAAATTGAATGCATATCGGCAAGCGAACCGTGATCCGCCTCTCATCGCGGCAATTCGGGCCCGGCCGCTGCCCGAATCTGAGAACCGGCTAACGCCGGGCGCTCGTGGCAAAGAGCCGCGCAGTCGTGTAAAACATCGCCACAACGTCAATTCCGCAATCGATTCGGGGGAGAATCCACCATGCAGCGCGGCATCGTTTACACAGCGATCCTGGCCGCCGTCGCCGCCCCGGCGCAGGCCCAGGACGAAGAGATTCGCATCCAGAGCACCGAAGTCGTACCCGGTCTCTACATGCTGGAAGGCGCGGACGGGAAATTCGCCGGCGGCAACATGGGACTCCTGGTCGGCGATGATGGCGTCGTGCTGATCGACGACGGTCTGGAACCGACCGGGCCCGCGCTGCTGGCGGCGATTGCCGACCTGACCGGTGCGCCGGTTGACTACCTGATCAACACGCACGTACACGGTGACCACGTCGGCAGCAATGCAGCGATCCACGACGCCGGAGCGACAATCGTCGCGCACGACAACATCCGGAGCCGCATGGCCGACGACGCGGAAGACCCGGCACCGGCTGCCGCCCTGCCCGAGATCACGTTCAACGACTCGGTCACGCTGCATCTTAACGGCATGCGACTGCACGTCATGCACGTTGCGAACGCGCATACCGACGGCGACGGCGTGATCCTGTTCCCAGACGTCAACGTTATTCACACCGGCGACGTCCTGTTCAACGGGCTGTTTCCGTTCATCGACATGGATTCCGGCGGCAGCGTCGAGGGCTACATTGCGGCGCAGGATCGGCTACTCGCCATCGCGGACGACGACACGATCTTCATTCCCGGCCACGGCCCGCTGGCCCGCAAGGCCGACCTGCAACGCACGCGCGATATGATCGCCGACTGCTATGCGAGGGTCAGCAAACTGGTCTCGGCTGGCAAGTCTGCCGACGAGATCGTTGCGGCGAACCCGCTGGCCGACTATCACGACCGCTGGAACTGGGACTTCATTACAACCGAGCGAATGACGCGTAGCATGGCGCGGGCCGCGACACGCTGACGCCAGCGCGGAACCGACAAACAGAAAAAATCGAACCGGGGGAATTCGTCATGGCCGAAACCGAAACCGTGAAGCATAGCCGCGTGCAGCGCGCGCTTGCCGCCGTCGAGCGCGTCGGCAATCGTCTGCCGGACCCGGCGGTGTTGTTCATCGCCCTGCTGTTCATCGTGTGGATCCTGTCCTGGCTGCTGTCGGGCGTGAGTTTCGAGGTGATCGATCCGCGCAGCGGACAGCCCCTGGTCGTAAACAACCTGCTGTCGGGCAGCGCGCTGGCGAGTTTCTTCACGGTAATCGTCACGAACTTCACCCACTTCCACCCGCTCGGCGTGGTGCTCGTGGCGATGCTCGGCATCGGCGTCGCCGAGCACAGCGGCTTCATCAATGCAGCGCTCCGGGCGATGATGGCTGTCACGGCGAAGTGGCTACTGACGCCTATGGTTATCCTGGTCGGCATTGTCAGCCACACGGCCGTCGACGCAGGTTACGTGCTCGTCATCCCGCTGGGCGGCGTGATCTTCTATGCCGCCGGCCGCCATCCGCTGGCCGGCATCGCGGCGGCCTTCGCGGGCGTATCCGGTGGCTTCTCGGCGAACTTCGTGCCGTCCACGCTCGACCCGATGCTGCAGGGCATCACACAGGCCGGCGCCCAGATCCTCGACCCCGCTGTCGTGCTGAATCCCCTCAATAACTATTTCTTTACGACGATTTCGTCGGTTCTGATCATCGGCTTCGGCTGGTACCTGACCGACAGGATCGTTGAGCCCCGGCTGAAGGGCACGGAACTCGACGGCGACCTGGCGGATCTTCCGACGATGGAACCGCTGGCCGAATCCGAGCGCAAGGGCCTGCGGATCGCACTCTACTCGATGCTCGCAGGTATCGTCCTCCTGGTCGTGAGCGCCTGGCCCGAGGGATCGGCCTGGCGGGGAGCCGGCGGCGGACTCACCGCAGGCGATGCCCGGCTGATGCAGTCCATCGTGCCGTTGATATTCCTGCTGTTCCTGTTGCCGGGCGTCGTGTTCGGCATCGCCTCGGGCAGCATCCGCAGCTCGCGCGACATGATCGCCGGCATGACGAAAGCGATGTCGACGATGGGCTATTACCTCGTCATCATGTTCTTCATCGCGCAGTTCATCTACGCGTTCGGCCAGTCGAATCTCGGCGTGCTGCTCGCCCTCGAAGGTGCGGCGGTGCTCAAGGCGCTGGCGCTGCCGAGCGCCATCACGATCATCGGAATCATCATACTGACCGGCTTCATCAACCTGTTCGTCGGCTCGGCCTCGGCCAAGTGGGCGCTGCTGGCGCCGATATTCGTGCCCATGCTGATGCAGCTCGGCATCTCGCCGGACCTGACGCAGGCCGCCTACCGCATCGGCGACTCAAGCACGAACATCATCACGCCGCTGATGCCTTACTTCCCGCTGGTCGTCGTCTTTTGCCAGCGCTACGTGAAAGGCACGGGGATAGGAACCGTCACGGCGATGATGCTGCCGTACTCGGTTACGTTCCTGACGGTCTGGACGGTCTTCCTGCTGATCTACTGGGCAATCGGGATCCCGCTGGGGCTGCAGGCCACGTACACCTATCCGGGCTGATCGACGCCGCGGACAGATCGGGCCCGCCACGAATAAACAGGGAATAGCCCGATGATCTACACCGCCGTCGTGGGCCTGTACGTGCTGCTGCTCCTCGCGGTCGCAGTCTACAAGAGCCGCACCGTCAGGACCGACGAGGACTTCATGGTCGCCGGGCGCAGCGTTCCGGTCTACCTGCTCGTCGCCACCCTGGTTTGCACATGGATCGGCTCCGGCAGCCTCTTCGGGACTGCGGGACTGACATTCCGCACGGGAATTTCGGCGCTTTGGTTTTCCGTCGGGGGCTGGATCGGCATACTCGCCGTGTACCTGGTCGCCGCCCGCGTCCGGCGCATTGCGCAGTACACGCTGACGGATCTGCTGGAGAAACGCTACAGCCGGCTTGCGAAAGTGCTCGGCACGATGACGATCATTGCCGCCTACATGGTCATCGCCGGGTATCAGTTCAAGGGCGGCGGACGCTTCATTTCGATCCTGTCGCAAGGCGCAATAAGCCCGGAGAGCGGCATGCTCATCGCCGCGGCGCTGATCGTCGGCTTCACGGTCCTGGCAGGAATGGTGTCGATCGTCTCGCTCGACATCTTCAACGGGGTCGTCATGCTGCTGGGCATGCTGCTGGCGCTGCCGTTCGCGGTCCAGGCGCATGGCGGAGTGGGCGCGGTGATTGCAACTATCCAGCAGCATGAGCCGAGCCACCTGTCGATCATGGGAGGCCACGACTTCGTGTGGGTCGTCGGAATCGCGCTGCCGACGTTCCTGCTGCTGATGAGCGAGTCAAGCGTGTACCAGAAGTTCTCGTCGGCCGACAGCGAGCGGAACGCCCGACGCGCGGTCATGGGCATGTTCATCGGAGTCATCCTGGTTGAGTTGCTGATGATTTCGATAGCCCTTATCGGATACGCCATATTCGTCGACGACGCGCGGTTCTTCCTCCCGGACGGAAGCGTTAACCGGGCAATGGCCGAGGAAATCATCCTGCGCATCGGCTTCGAGCGGCTGCCGGTCGTCGTCGGCTCCATGCTGCTTGCCGCAGGTGCGGCAATCATCATCTCCACCGGCAACACGTTCCTGATGGTGACCTCGACGAACGTTACCCGCGATATTTTCCAGGCGTATTTCTACCGGAACGCGACCCCGTCCCAGGTCGTCTGGCTGCAGCGGGCCTGCATTGTCGGCATTGGCATACTGGCCTACCTGATGATGAGCCAGTTCGAGACCATACTCGAGATGGCACTGATGGCTTATACGATGATCGGCGCCTCGCTGGCGCCGCCCCTGCTGGCCGCATTCTTCTGGAAGCGCGTCACGAGGATCGCCGGGGTGCTGTCGATCGCGTCTGGAATGCTGACGGTCATCGTGATCGGCGTACTCAACTCCGTGTTCCGGGACGGCGGCACGGAGATACTGGGACTCGATTTCCCGATGGACACGGACTACATCGCCATTCCGGCGGCCATCGTGACGGTAGCGACGCTGGTCCTGGCCAGCCTGCTGACGCCGCGGCCGGCCGATTCCGACTGGCAGGAATTCATCGGCGAGGGTCCGAATCTCCCGCCCAGGCCCTAGCCTGCCATCCTGGCGCGGCCGCAGCGAGGCAGCGGCCTGCGCCGCGCGCGAATCAGACTTTGAGCAGGTCCTGTACCGCGCGGTAGCCGTTCGTGATCGCCGAGTTGGTGTTCGCGGCGGCGCCGGAGTCCGAGTTGGCGATTGCTATTCGTCCGTAGCGCTGGCGGCCGATCACCCAGGGCGTCGCGTTTTCGTCCGGCCAGTGCTTCTCCCAGAGCAGGTGAGGGTTATACGCGTAGCCATGCGCCCAGCGATTGACCGTGATCGCCTGGATGTCGCGTTCCGCATCGAAGCCTGCACCCGACAGCGCCTGGTCGAGCTGGTCCCTGACGTGGTGCTCGAACTCCGCAAAGGGCGTCGTCAACAGCTTGCGTCGACCTTCGCGCCACTGCTCTGGTCCCTGGATGTCTGCGAAGTACGGCACGTAGCACATGTGCAGCACCATCGGGTCATCGGGTGAACTGCCGAAGCGATAGTCGCCCAGCGACACCGGGTAGTCGAGTTCCACCTGCTTGTAGAAGTCGTTCGTGTAGAAGACGAAACGGGTGCCGAGATCGGCGAACGCGCGCCAGTTCTTGACGAGCACCTTCGTATAGGTCAGCGGCACCTTCACGTTGTAGCGCAGCCCTTCAACCTGCTCCTCGGGCAGCTCCGGGCACAGGTACGGTATCGCGCTGTTGTAACAGGCCATGATGCACTTGCCGGCGCGGACTTTGTGCGCGTCACCCTGGTGCACGTAGGTGATGTCGACGGCGCTCGCGTCGCCGTTGTGAACGGCGTTGACGACGGTGCTGTTCAGGCGTATCCGGACCGGCGCGCCCTCTCGGTCCAGCATCGAATAATTGACGCGGGCTGTGACAACGTCTTCCATCGTCTTCCCCGGCACCGCCTCGGGCAGCAGTTTCCGGACCAGCAGCCGCGCGACAGATGCGTTCCCGTCGGGGAAATGAAAAATGTAAGGCTCGTCGCCCCGGTTGCCGACGCGCGGCACCGTGTACTTCAGCCCGGGCATGCCGCCGCCATCGTCGTAGCCCTGCACCTGGATCGCAGGGATCTCGTCGATGCCGACACACCAGTAGCTCATTCCCCAGCGCTCATACATCCTGATGATCTGCTCGTCGGCATCGGCATGTTTCTCGAGAAAATCTCGGTAGCTGATCGTGGCGAGATAGGCGACTTTCTCGTCGTAAGTCTTGCCTGGCAGGTAATCGCGGTCCTCGTTGAAGAGGCGCACGAGGTCCGCCTTCGCCCTGTCGCTCATCGGCGTGTCGGCGGCGAAGTCCTCCCATGATCGCTTGCCGTAGCCTGTCACCAGCTTGCGTTTGCCGAAGGTCGCCTCGTCGTACAGCACCGAGTGACTGAGACCCATCGACGAGTACAGGTCCTGGTCGTAATAATCGTAGAAGCGTTCGACGTCGATGCCGATCTCGACCAGCAGCTCGCGCGCGATCTCGGTATAACCCGAGGGTGTGTCGATGGACTCGGTCCCACCGTAGCCGATTCGCGTCTCGTTGTTGATGCCGAATTCGTTTCGCTTGGCATGCCCGCCGAAGTCGTCGTGATTGTCGAGCACGAGGATTCGCGCCCCCGGGTTCGCCTTGCCGAAGAAATGCGCGGCGGACAGGCCGCTGATGCCGGCGCCGACGACGACGAGGTCGTAAGCTTCTTCCGGCGCACCGGCAGACCAGGTCGCGCCCGACACGCGCGCGTGCATCGTTTCCCAGGATCCGTCGTGGCTGCCGCGCAGCCCGGTGATCGCCGGCGGGTAATAGTCGGGCCCGAGTTCGAATTTCGACGGCAGCGCGCCGAAGACCTCGGTCCAGGGGGACAGTAGCGAGGCGCCGATGGCGACCTGCGTCCCGTTCAGGAAATCGCGGCGTGTGATGTCTTTTTTCATTTTCTCCCCCTCAATCGGCCCGGGCGGCTCAGTACCGGAACCGGACATCCAACAGGTTGAACCGGAACGGTTCGCTGACCGTGATTGTACGTGTCGGGAACCGGTCGCGGCACTCGCGTTTGGCCCGGTCCTTGCGCGTGGCGAGAACCTCGCGCTGTACGTCCGGATTGTCGATGCGCTCGAAGGTCTCGGCGTGGATCGCGCGGTCGCGTTCCGCGACGCAGGCCAGGTAGCGCTGTTCCTGCTCCGGGTCCGGCGCCGATGCGTCTCCCGGCCAGGCGAATTCCGGGCGAATGTCCACGTCGAACAGGAGCAGCAGCACTGCCAGCAGGGCGAGCAGGATGACGGCGGGTCTCTTCATCGGATTTCGCTTACCGGGTGCGATCGAACGGAACGGCTCCTTTTAGGGGCCCTGCCCGCACGCGTCAACCGCCACCGACCTTGTTTAGACCGAGTCTAAGCCGATTTGCGCGCGCTGCTCCGATTGCACTCCGACCGGTCGCAGAGGCTATACTCGCCGCTGCACGACCAGCGCTCATAACAGGGGATCCAGATGACAATAACGATGCGCGTCGCGAGCCTGCCTTTACTTTGCCTGGCCTTCGTTGGCCAGGCGGCCTTCGGCCAGCTCAAACCGGAGATGGTCAGGAACGCGACGCTCGCGGAACCGCGGCCAAGCTGGTTCCTGGTCAAGGCGGACGAGGGCAGTTACATCTTCGATGGCGATACCGGCCAGATGCAGGGACTGATCTCGCACAACTTCTACACGACCGGCGTCGTGACGCTGCTCTCGCGCCAGGAGGCCTATCACGTCGAATCGTGGTACACGAAGCATGTCCGCGGCGAGCGCAACGACGTCGTAACGATCACCGACATGACGGACCTGTCGCCGAAAGCGGAGATCGACATTCCGGACAAGGCAGGTGCGCTGAACTTTCGACACCATATCGGGATGCTGGGCGACGAACGGCACCTCGTCGTCTTCAACATGACGCCGGCGCAGTCGGTCAGCATCGTTGACGTCATCGACCGCCAGTTCGACGGTGAAATCTCGACACCCGGCTGCGCGATCATCATGCCCACCGGCGACCGCTCCTTCCTGATGATCTGCGGCGACGGCCGCCTGCAGCTGATCACGCTGGACGAGAACGGCAGGGAGGCGAGCCGGAGCCGCACCGAGCCGTTCTTCGTCGTCGAGGAAGACCCGGTATACGACCGGCCGGTGCTGACCGACAAGGGCTGGCTGCTTGTATCCCATGGCGGCCAGGCTTACGACGTCAGCGTCAGCGGCAGCCGCGTTACCGTCTCGCGCCCGTGGTCGCTGCTCGGCGATGAGGATCGCGAGGAAGAATGGCGCCCGGGCGGAGCGCAGCCGTTTGCAGTCCACCGCAACTCGACCCTGCTGTACGTCCTGATGCACCAGGGCAAGGTAGACACGCACCACGAGCCGGGCACCGAGATCTGGGTGTTCGATACGGAAAGGAAGAAGCGGGTCGGCAAGCTGTCGCTGGAGGTTGCGGCATCGCACCTGCTATCGAGCCAGGAAGAAGAGCCGAAGCTCTACGTGTTCGACCAGGACGGCAAGCTGGGCATTTACGACGGCCACCAGCTGAAACTCATCCGCAGTATCGACGACCCCGGCCCCGGACCCGGCTTGCTGCAGCTGCTGGCCCGGGATGATTGATCCATTGATCGAAAGGGCGATCGCACTGGCGTTCGCCTTGTTGCTCGGCACGGCCGCCTGGCACAAGGCCGCCGGCGGCGCGGCATTCCGCGACACGCTGCAGGACTACCGGCTGCTGCCGGACCGACTGCTGGCGCCCATGCAACGAGCGATCCCGCTCGGCGAGGCGGCACTGGCCATCGGCTGGCTTGCCGGCGTGCCGCAGCGGCCGGTTGCGCTCGCAACCGCCGGGCTCATGGGTATCTACGGCCTCGCCATCGCGATCAACCTCCTGCGCGGCCGCGTGCACATCGGCTGCGGCTGCGGGCTGGGAGCCGGATCCCGGAACGACCAGCCGATCTCGTGGTGGCTCGTGTTGCGTAACACGGTGCTCGTCGCAGCGGCTCTGCTGCCGCTGCTCCCGGCGAACGGCCGCGTCCTCGGCGGGCTCGACTGGGCGACGCTGGCCGCCGCCCTCCTCGCATCCGCGCTGCTGTACGCGGGGGCCGGACAGTTGTTCGCCAACCGCGCGGCCATCCGCAGCTGGAGGCACTCGCGTGGCTGATGCCCTGCTGGTTTCGAATCTCGTCTTGTGGTGCGTCGTCATCGTGCTGGCACTGCTCGTATTTGCGCTCGCGCGCCAGGTCGGCGTACTGCACGAACGCGTGGCGCCTGCCGGCGCGCTGCAGCCGACGAGCGGCCCGAAGATCGGTGAGCTGACGCAGCAGACGACGCTGCCCAGCCTGACCGGCGGTGAGGTCAGCATCGGGGGCACGGCCGCAGCCGGAGAGGCTACGCTGGTGCTATGGGTATCGCCGACCTGCCCCGTGTGCAAGGCGCTGGTCCCGACTGCGCGCGCGCTGGCGAGAGACGAAAGGCTGCGCCTGGTGTTCGCGAGCGACGGCGATAAGCTCGACCAGCATCGAGCCTACGTGCGCGACCTCAAAATCGACAAGTACCCCTACGTGGTATCGCAGGCTTTCGGAATGAGCTACGGCGTCAGCAAACTGCCGTTCGCTATACTGATCGGCCCCGATGGCACGCTGAAGAGCAAGGGGCTGGTGAACACGCGTGAGCACCTGGAAAGCCTCGTGGAATCGATGGAAACCGGGATAGGCACGCTGCAGGATTACGTCCGCCTCGTCGAAGACGACGCGGCCAAACAGGTGAAGGAACAAACGCTATGAACCTGACCAGACTGATCGACAGCTCACTCGCGTGGCTGGACCGGCTGACCGGCAACGGTAGCCGCCGGCTGGCGCGCGCTACGTCGCGGCGGAGTTTCCTGACCCGGCTCGGCACGATGCTCACCGGGGCCGCCATCCTGCCGCTGCTGCCCGTTGCGCGCGCGCTGTCGGCCGAATCCGTCCAGGAGATGGGTGACCCGCAGAGCTGCGACTACTGGCGTTACTGTGCGCTCGGCGGGACGCTTTGCTCCTGTTGCGGCGGAACGATGAACTCCTGCCCGCCCGGTTCCGAGCCGTCGCCAATTGCCTGGGTCGGTACCTGCCGTAACCCGGTCGACGACCGCGACTACCTGATCTCCTACAACGACTGTTGCGGCAAATCGGTCTGCGAGCGCTGCGGCTGCCACAACACTGAACGTGAACGCCCGGTCTATTACCCGAGCAAGACCAGCAGCGTGCTGTGGTGCTTCGGCACGGAGAGCCGTGCCTATCACTGCACCGTGGGCGTGGTCCTCGGCGAGGCGGGCGGTGCAGGCTGAGGGACGTATGCAGGCGCTTCGATCGATCACCGTCATTGCCATCGCCATTCCGCTGGCGCTGGCTGCCGGCGCATCGTCCGCCGACCCCCGCAGCGACTACCTGCTGCATTGCGCCGGCTGCCACCAGCCGAACGGCCTGGGCCTGCCGCCGGAGGTCCCTTCGCTGGTAGGGCCCCTCGGGGCGATCGCGTCGTCCAGCGAGGGTCGCGATTACCTTGCGCGCGTGCCCGGCGCATCGCAGGCGCCGCTTACCGATGATGAACTCGCCGCGGTCCTCAATTGGATCCTGACCGAGTTCAACGGCGATACGCTGCCGGAGGATTTCCGGCCGCTCAGAGGCAAGGAGATCGGCAAGTCGCGCTCCAACGTGCTGTCCGATCCGGTCAGGCTCCGCAACGAGCTCTGGCCGGATCTCGACGACGCGACCTGAGCGACATGCTTACCTGGGCATATCGACGAAGATGTCCAGCGGCAATATCGCCGTAACCCCGACATTCGGCAGGTCGACGAGCTGCGCGATGCGCAGGTCGACCGCCACGCTCGCGATCATGTAGGCCTGCGTCCGGTCGTAGCCGTAGGTCGCGACGATATGGTCGATCATTTCGGCCAGCGCGTTCCGTGCGGCGAGATTGATGTCCCGCGACAGGTTTTCGAGGCCCGCGATTTTCGCGTCCGCCAGGTATTCGATTTCGCGCGGCACGCTGCCCGGTTCCTTGAACGGATAACCGGTGACCGCATAGAAGCGTCGCGACGGGATAGCCAGCAGTTCCGCGGGGCCCTCGTAGTGCGGCCCGCGGGCGAGCCGCGGCCCGCCGCGCAGGATGCGCGTGGTCACCGTGAGCTCCCCGTCCATTTCGATCGCGGTGCCGGAAACTTCGCCATCGCCTTGCGCATAATGAAAATCGCCCAGCGCCAGGCCGCAGCCGTCGATGTAGCACGGCAGGTAAACCGTGACGCCGACCTTCAGGTAGCGGATGTCCATGTTGCCGCCATGCTCGCGCGGCGGCAGCGTGCGCAGGCATTCGCCTGGTTTTGCACCCTCGGCGCCGCAAAGCGACGACGGCTCCGCGAACTCCGGGTCGGGCGGGTAGACGCTGCCGCCTGCGTCCGCGAGGGCCCGCTCGCGGGCCAGCATGCGTTCGAGCTCCGCGGGGCCGGGCAGCGTCGTCACGACGCCCGGGAAACTGGCATTCGGGATGCGCACGCCCGGGAGCGCATCGCTTTCGGCGAATTCCTCGTTCAGCCGCCAGACGATGAACCGCTGCTCGCTGCCGACGGCATCGCCGGCAAACCCGCCCGGCGACGCGCTGGTCCAGCCGACCTCGCCGGGCACGAATTTCTCCAGTGTGACCGCGAGCACGTCGCCGGCCTTCGCACCGTTGATGTGGACCGGGCCGGTCAGCGGGTGCACGACGCCGAAAGCCAGGCGGGGACTCGATTCTCGCTGACTGTAGTCGCCGGGGTCGAGCTGCAGGTCCGCGGCGTCGCGTCCGATGAAGGTGATCCGCTCGCCGGGATCGGCGCTGGCCGCCATCGGGATGTCCGGGTGCAGCCGGTTGTGGCAGGCCGGGTCCTCCGCACAACTCGCACCACGGCCGCCGACGACGACGTCGGCCAGCGCTACCGGTAAAGAGAGGGCCTGGCTCAAGATGGCGGCGGCGCAGGTGACCGCCCGGTTGCTGGTGCTCATCGATTTTCCCCGGTGCGTTTGCGACAGGATGCCGGCGATCATTTCAGAGCAGGTCACAGGCGTCAAACGACGTGCGGCCGGCAGGCGCTTGCGGGCACCCGCCCCCCGGGATAGTGTTGCCAACATGCATCCGATCCGAGGACAGGCCGCGACCGTTTTCCTGCTGCTGGCCGGCGCGACTGCCGGCGCACACCATTCAGTCCTCAATTACGACGGCAAGACCGAGATAACGATCACCGGCACCGTGACGAAAGCGCGCTTCGGTTTCCCACACAGCGTCTATCGTATCGACGTGGTGAACGGGGACGGCAGCGTTACGGAATGGACGTTGTCGACAGAAGACCCGCGCGACGCGGAACGACTCGGGTTTGCCCAGGAGATCAGGTCGATCCGTGCCGGCGACGCGATCACCGTCACCGGCTGGCCGCACAAGTTCAACGAACGCGAAATCCGCGGCCACAAGCTGCACTTCCCCGACGGTCGGGTAGTCATGATGCGGCGTGGCAATTACATCTGGCCGAAAGACATCCTCAGGCTCGATCGCCTTGTGCAGCATCCCGATGAAATCGGTCCGGGGATTCCGGCCGGAGACCAGGATATGCCGGCGGCCGAGCGGGTGCTGGCGTGGATAGCCGAGGGCGACCACGTAGCCCGCGCGGCTCGCGAAGTCAGCCTCGAGAGGCCCAGGCTTGTCGGCATCCGGGGCGCCGACGGCGTCGAATTCCCCGGCGTCGACGAGCTGCTCGCCTGCCATACGCGACGCGAGGAATTCACGATGACCGTCGACCCGGCCGAACTCGGCGAGACCGGGCGCGGAGTGCTGGCATCCGGCGCAGCGTATGTATCGGAATACAACCGGGTACTGTCTCGCTGGTGGGAGCAGGAGCGGTCGAGCTGCGACTGACGGCAAGCTTCAGCGCAGAATGTACTTCCAGGGGCTGACCTCGCTGCCCCGTTCGATCTGCACCTCGATGACCGCCGGCCGGTCGGCGTCGATTGCGCTCGCCAGCGCCGGTCTCAGCTCGGCCGGGCTCGACACTCGACATGCGTCCGCACCAAATGCGCGCGCTACCTGCACGAAATCCGGGTTGTCGAGATCCGCGCCGATCAGCCGCGAACCGAATTTCTCCTGCTGATCCCGTCGTACGTTGCCGAAGGAGCGGTTGTTAAACAGTACCGTCACCAGACCGATGCCGTGCTGCACGGCGGCCGCGAGCTCCGGCATGCCGAACAGGAACCCCCCGTCGCCGCTGATCGACACCACGGCCCGGTCGGGCATCGCCGCCTTCACGCCTATGGCCGTCGGGAAGCCGAAGCCGAGCGTGCCCTGGTAGCCGGGCGTCACGTAGGTCCGCGGCTCGTAGACCGGAAAGCCGAAATAGGACGCGAAGCCCGCCTGGCACAGCTCCTCGACGAAGTAGCCGTCACGCGGTAGCACGTCGCGGATCGTGTCGAGGTAAGCGATCTCGGGCTGCACCTCTTCGTAGGCGGCCCGGGCCCCGGCCTTCGCACGGGCAATACGATCCGGGTCTCCCTTGCGGAATTGCTTCCTCGCTACGGCGTCGACCAGCGCGCGCACGCCCTCGGCGGCATCTGCGACGATCCCGACGTGGGGCATGAAGCGGGTCATCTCGTTCGGGTCGATGTCGATGCGAATCAGCTTCGGCCCGTTCTCCGGCGGACGATCGTAATACTCCGCCATCGACAGCCAGCGCATGTATTGCATCTCGAGACGCGAGCCGATGCCGATCAGCAGGTCCGTATCCCGCCACAGGCGCATCGCGGCGGCCGAGGACACGCCGCAGTCGCTGTCTTCGCTCACCACGCCGCGGCCGCTGCGAAAAGCGGTCGAAGCCGCCCCCAGCATTTCCGCGAGCTCGCGAACTTCGGCAGACGCATGCTGCGCGCCACCGCCGCACATGATCATCACGTTCCTGGCGCCGGCGACCAGGTCGGCTGCCCGCGCGACAGCGTCAGCGTCGATCGCCGGCCGGTCGATGACGTCGTTACCCGCGGCTATTGCGACATCCCACTCCCCGGCCATCGTGTCCCAGCACATCTCTACCGAGACCGGTCCCGGCCGGCCGCTCTGCATGATCCGGAAAGCGGCGTTCATCTGCTCGCTGGTTCGGGCCGGGTCGTCAATGCGGTCCGCGTGCTTGATCAGCGTCCGCAAAGTGCCGGCCTGGTCGGAGAGTTCGTGGAGGTGGCCGCGGCCCTTGCCGAGAAATCCGGACATGATCTGCCCGGTCAGGCAGATGACCGGTGTATTGCAGCCAGCGGCCGTGCACAGCGCCGCGGTCGTATTCAACACGCCCGGGCCGGGCACGACGGCAAACGCGCCCGGTCGCCCGGTCGCCTTCGCATAGCCCATCGCCATGTAGGCGGCGCCCTGCTCATGGCGGCTGATGATCGTCCGAATCTCGGGATGCCGGTAAAGCGCGTCGAACAGCGGGTAGATCTGGGCACCCGGCAGCCCGAAAACCGTGTCAATACCATTGGCGGCCGCGGCGCGGATCATTGCCTCGCCGCCATTCATTCTCTCGCTGGATGTCATTGGAAGATGCTTGTGTAAATAAAGCCGATCGCGAATACGGTAAGTATCGCTATGCTTATCCAGTTCCAGACGACGAGTTTCCTGCCAGGGCGGAATTCCTCGGGCATATCGCTCGATGTGACGGCGACATAATTGTAATAGGCAATAGCCGGCGCCGCGATGAAACCCATGCTGGTCGCGAATACGATGAACGTGGCGAAGCTTTTCGTCAGGAAAAGCACGATGATCGAAACGCCTGCAACCTGCAGCGCCAGAAATTCGCGGTAACGCCCGCGAGCGCCGTCAGGCCTTTTGCCGATGACGGCCGTCAGCCGGTCCATAACGCGCGGCATGGCATCCATCAGCGCAACCTGGGTCGACCACATAACGGCCAGCCCGGCCGCTGCAATGACCGGGTAGATCCACGGCCCGATGACGGTCGTGAAGATGCCGAACAGCTCGGCCGCGAACGCGGCCGCCTGTTGCGGGGGCTCGCGGCCCGTGGAAAACAACACGGCAGTTCCCATGACCACGAAACAAATAGCGATAATTAACGCCAGTGCATAGCTGATGTTGAAATCGAACAACGCGCTGCGCGCATCGAAAGCGCCCGATGTCGCGACGCGTTTCTCCTTGACCCACTCTGCGACGAGTACTGCTGCATTGGTCGGAATCGGCATCCAGCCGGCGACTGCGATCAGGAATACCGCGAGCGAGCGATCCGGCTTCAGTTCCGCGAATATGGGCCGGCCGTCGCTGCCGACGAGTGGGAGAGCAAACAGCATCGTAATGAACGTGAGTATCGAGAAAATGATCACGAGGACCTTAACGAGCCCCTCCGCTTTCATGTAGTGACCATTCGCCAGCACGACCGCGGTCGCAACAGTCAGCGCAACTGCTACCTGGGGTCCGGGTATGGCCAGGTCGAAGATGCTGACGATGAGGCCGGCAGTCATCAGCGCGACCGCGGAGGTCGCAATGAACATATCGACGAAAAACCCGACGGCGAGCCACGTGAGTGCCAGCTTGCTGATCCGCGCGTAGCCGGTGACCAGGCTGATCCCCGTCGCCCCGCCGTACTGCACGGCGAACCGGAACGCCGGGTACTTGAGCACGACGACGAGCGCGATGAACGCGACCAGCGACAGGCCATAGTTCGCACCAGCCTGGGTCGAGAACACCAGATGGGACACGCCGACCGCGGCCGCGGCCAGCATCATGCCCGGCCCGAGTCGGGACAGTATGTTTCGCATCAGGCGGCGGCCTTGGAGACGTTGAGGACCTGGATCGTCGTGTATTCCTTGAGACCTTCTTCGCCGAACTCCACGCCTATACCCGAGCATTTGACTCCGCCGAACGGCACGTTCGGCGCAATTCCACCGTGGGAATTGACCCAGGCCGTACCGCACTCCAGGCGCGCTGCGATTTCCGCACCGCGTTCCACATCCGCCGACCAGACCGATCCCCCGAGACCAGTCTCCAGTCCGTTTGCGCGCCTGATAGCGTCATCGAGGCCGGTGTAACGGATGATCGGGAGCAGCGGGCCGAACTGCTCTTCGTCGACGATCCGCATGCCGTCACTCACATCCGCAACCAGAGTGTAGGGCATGAAGTAGCCCGGACCGTCGGGTATCCTGCCGCCGCAGAGCACGCGGCCTCCGTGCGCCACGGCATCTTCGAACAGGCCGACGACCTTGTCGTACTGCATCTTGTTCTGGATCGGGCCCTGCATCGTGTCTTCCTCGAGCCCGTTGCCCATCTTGACGTTGGAGGCGGCTTCGACGAGCTTCGCGCACATGTCGTCGTAGATCGAGTCGTGGACATATAGCCGTTTGAGTGCCGCGCAGGTCTGCCCGTTATTCAGGAACGCGCCGGCGATGATGCCCGGCGCAACCGCGGCCGGGTCGACGTCGTCCAGTATGATGCCGGCATCGTTGCCACCCAGTTCCAGTGTCAGGCGTTTCAGGCTCTTTGCCGAACTGCCCATGACCTTCTTGCCGGTATTGATGGAGCCAGTGAAGATGATTTTCTGAATGTACGGGTGCTCGGTCATCCACTGCCCGAGTTCGTCCTCGCCGGTCACGCAGTTGAGTACGCCCGGCGGCAACACTTCGTTCATGATCTCGACCATTCGCAGCGTGCTGAGCGGCGTGTACGGGGACGGCTTGATCACCACCGTATTGCCGGTGCGAATGGCCGGAACGATGTGCCAGACCGCGATCAGGAGCGGCCAGTTCCATGGCGTGATCGATCCGACCACACCGACCGGTTTGCGCGTCTGCACGACGCGCGCGGTCTCGTCGTCCTGGATCACGACGTCGGGCAGCGCCAGCGTGCCTGTGTGACCCGCCCACGCTGCGGCTCCACCCAGCTCGAAGCGTGAGCCCAGGCCGTTGAGCGGCTTGCCCTGTTCACGGGTCAGCAGACTCGCGAGTTCCTCCGCGTGCGCGGTCAGCGCGTCCGCGATGCGGCCGCACGCCGCCGCCCTCTCAGCGTCCGCCACACGCGACCAGTCGATGAAGGCTTCCGACGCGGCACGTACCGCGCGATCGAGCTGATCGCGCGTCGCAAAAGGACACTGACCGACGACTTCTTCCGTCGCCGGGTTGATCACCGGAAAGCCGTCCTCGGTAGGCACTTTCTCGCCGTTGATGATGAGCCCGTAATCGGACATCCGCCGCTCCTGTGAGGCCGTGAGTTGGTCGGTGGATATTAGCGGACCGCGGCAGAGATGGGTACGACCGGGTCGAGGTGGCACAAACTCATGATTGTAAAGGACTAATCGATCACCGCATGGGCGATCGCCGCGGCTCGGGCTGGATTCGGGACCGCGCCCGGACCACAATGCCGGACTTCTGGACTATCGAGGCCGGCGATGCGCCCAGCTTGTCTCTCATTGCTGTCCTTACTCGCTGTGACCGCCGGTACTGCCGACGCCGAGGACGCGCGTCCGAACGTCGTGCTGATCGTCGCAGACGATCTCGGCTACTCCGACACCGGCAGTTTCGGCGGCGAGATCCGCACCCCGAACCTCGATGCGCTGGCGGACCAGGGTATCCGGCTGACGAACTTTCACGCGGCTCCGACCTGCGGTCCGACGCGAGCCATGCTGCTGACCGGCGTCGACCACCACAGGGCCGGGCTCGCATCGAACGCAGACGCGCTCATCCGGTTGCCCGAACTCCGCGGACGACCGGGCTACGAGGGCCATCTGAACCGGCAGGTCGTTACTTTCGCCAGGCTGCTCCAGGACAGCGGCTATCGCACCTACATGACCGGCAAATGGGACCTTGGCAAGGAACCCGGCTTCCTGCCGACGGACCGCGGTTTCGATCGCTACTTCGGCATCGCGGACGGCGGCGCCAGCCACTTCGCCGATGCAATCGGGAATTCACGGCCGCAGGCGCGCGCCGCTTATTTCGACGGCGACCAGCGCCTCGAGCAGCTGCCCGCGGATTTCTACTCGTCGACGACCTACGTCGACCGACTGCTCGGATTTGTCGAAGGCGGCGACCGCAAGGAGCCGTTTTTCGCATACCTGGCATTCACGGCACCTCACTGGCCGCTGCAGGTGCCTGACGACTGGATCGACCGCTATGCCGGGGCTTACGACGCGGGCTGGCACGCGATTCGCGAAGCGCGTGTCGCGAAGCAGCGCGAACTCGGCATCGTCGCCGACGATGCCCCTGCAGCCCCGCAGAACCGGGCGGTCCCGGACTGGGGGAGCCTGTCGCCGGCGCGCCGCGCCGTCGAGCTGAAGCGGATGGAGCTGCATGCCGCGATGATCGAGTTGATGGACCGGGAGATCGGTCGTTTTCTCGCTGCCGCCGGCCAGGGCCAGCGCGAGACAATCGTCATTTTCCTGTCCGACAACGGCGCCGAGGCGAATGCAGTCGACCGTCTGCCCGACAACGAGTACTGGATCCCCGCCACCTTCGACAATCGGCTCGACAACATGGGCCGGCAGGGCTCCTACGTGTGGCTCGGCGTAGGCTGGGGTCACGCGGCGGTTACGCCGCTCCGGCTCTACAAGTCCTATCCGGCCGAGGGCGGCATACGCACGCCGGCCATCGTCTACAGCAGCAACGGCCGCTTCGAGCCGTCGATCCGCGCCGACCTCGTGACCGTCATGGACATCGCACCGACGATTCTGGACCTGGCCGGCGCCACGCACCCGGGCGCGAAATACGGCGACCGCGACGTGTTGCCGATGAACGGGCGCTCGGCGCTGGACTATCTCGAGAACCGTACCCGTACCGTGCACGGCGACGAACCGATCGGCTGGGAACTGTACGGCAACCGCGCGCTGATACGCGGAGCCTGGAAGGTCTCCCTGACCTGGCCGCCCGAGGGCGACGGTCGCTGGCAGCTGTTCAATCTCGCCCGCGATCCCGGCGAGACTGAGGACCTGTCCGCGAGCCGCCCGGATTTACTCGAGGAACTCCGGCACGCCTGGAACGACTATGCAGAAGCGAACGGCGTGGCGATCTTCGACGAGGACCTGGGCTACGGCCGCTACCCCTGAACCCGTGTCCCCGCACCGGATGTACCCTGGATCTCGCGCATGCGAAGCCAATATGAGGGTCGTAACGGAAGCAGGATCGCCCCCGCAACGAGAGCCAGCAACGCGCAGAGCAGGAAGGCGCCGGTATACGACCCGCTCGCGTCATACATGCGGGCGACGACCCAGGGTCCGAGCGCGAAGCCGACGTTGACCATTGCCGTGTACACGCCCAGCAGCACGCCGATGTTGGCGAGGCCGAACGTGTGCTTCGTGAGAACCGTGGTGTCGAGCATGACGGCGGAGTGACCGACGGCTCGCAGCACGACGAACGCCGCGAATGCCCAGGGATTGAACGCTGCCAGCGCGACGAGGCAGGAACCCGACAGCAGGACATACATTGCCGACACGCCACGCGCGGACCAGCGATCGAACACGCCGCCAACGACGATTCGCCCGACGATCCCGACGGCGCCGATGGCGCTGACACCCGCAGCGACCGCGGCAGCCTCCATGCCGAGGTCGATATCGAGATAAAGTACCTGGTGCTGGATGAAGGCCTGGTCGACGAATCCGGCCAGCAGCACGGCGATCCCGATCAGCCAGAACTCGGGACGACCGATCAGCACCCCCAGCGTTGCGGACCGCGCCTCGGCCGCCAGCGCTCTGGTTTCCGACCGGGCCAGGCTTGCGCGATAGCTGGGGTCCCGGGTACCGAAGAAGAGCAGCGGCATCGCCACAAACCAGATGCCAAGGCTGAGCAACGCCGAGGCCATCCTCCATCCGTAGCTGCCGATCAACGCGCTGAAGACGATGGGCACGAGCATTGAGCCGACGCTGGCGCCCAGCATCGCGACCGCCATCGCAGTGCCCTGGGACGCGTGGAAGCTCCTCGATATCAGTACCTTGACCGCCACCATCGTGCCGGGAGCGGCGATGCCGAGCAGTACGCCGGACAGGTAATACACCGCCAGGTTGGGCGTCCAGAGAAAGCTCACGAGCGCCAGGCCGCCGAGCGCCGAGATGACGAGCAACGCGGCACGCACGCCGATGACGTCGATGAAGCGGCCGACGACGATCGCGAAGACCGCGCCGGTCGCGTATTTGGCCGAGGCCAGCAAGGTGACCTGCTCGCGCGTCCAGCCGAATTCTTCCATTACCGGCGGAAACAGGAACGGCAGGGCGAACGCCGGCGCACTGAACGCGAACAGGAAGCAAAGGAATGCCAGGGCGAGTACCGGCCAGTACTGCCGCAGCTCTCGCGAGAACTCGGAGTCCCTTACCTGCATCGGGAATACGTCATCACCAGCGGGAGCTTACCTGAAACCGGGCAGGCCGCGCCCGCAGCGTTGGCGTCGTCCCGCCCATGGAAGAATCGAGCGATTGCCTGCTCTGCGTGCCGGTGCGTCTGCCGGACACCGTCCGAGACCTGGCGCAGCCGACCTCCTCGACACGCCGGCCCAGCGTGCGCAGGTCAAGGCGCGAATCAGTTATGATGAGATGCTTCCAGTCAAAGCAAGGGCCATGCCGAGTGACTGATCGAAACACTGACGACGATTCGACCCGACCCCGCGCCGCCACGGTCGCGCGCGGCGCGGCGGTCGCCTTCCTGGCCGCGCTCGTCGCAACGGTTGTTTTCGTATTGCCGGCAGAATTCGGCATTGATCCGACAGGGCTGGGCTCAAGACTAGGGCTGATGAAACTCCGACAGGTGGAGGATACGGTGTCCGGCGAGTCGGCGATGCCGGCCCCGCTCGTCGTTGGCAGTTACCCCGGCATCCCGGCCGAGTTCGACTACTTCGAGCCCGATGTCCTCGGCGAACCGTTTTCCAGGACCCATGATCGGCCGTTCCGGAGCGAGACGATGAGCATCGCCCTGGACGTCGGCGAACAGGTCGAGGTGAAAGCCGTGATGAAACAGGGCGACGCGCTGGTCTACGCCTGGCGCGTTGACAACGGGACCGTCTACGCCGATTTTCACGCGGATCCGGGCGAGAACGCCGCGGGTTATCCGGACCGCTACTTCATTCGTTACCGGGAAAGTGAAACACCGGATAGTGCAGGATCGCTCGTGGCGCCGTTCGACGGAAACCACGGCTGGTACTGGCTGAATATCGAAGAACACCCGGTCAGGATCGATCTCGAGGTGCGCGGCTACTACGAGGCAATCGGCGAGATCTTCCGCTCGTACCAATAGGCTCAGGCGAGCCGGTAGCCGGCAAGCTGGTAACCGGTCAGCAGGAGTCCCGCGGCCATCAGCGCAATATTGAACCCCCACGCATGTGCGGCGTACCTGCCCGTCGCGCGCCACGCCGTAATGAAAAACAGCAGCAGCGCCAGCGCCAGCAGCTGACCCAGCTCGACACCCACGTTGAACGCGACTATGTTTGCGACCAGGCCCTCCGAAGACAGCGTCAGCTCCTGGAGCTTCGTCGCGAGGCCGAATCCGTGCACGAGCCCGAATGCAAACACCGCGTAGCGCGGGTCCGGTTGCCAGCCGATCGTGGCGCGGAAACCGTCGAGATTCTCGAAGCCCTTGTAGACGACCGACAGCCCGATCACCGCATCGACGAGCCAGGGATTCAGGCGTATACCGCCGAGTACACCGCCCAGCAGGGTCAGGCTGTGGCCCACGGCGAACAGCGTGACGAAAAGCGCAATGTCCCGCGGGCGTCGCAGGAAAAATATGACGCCGAGAAGGTACAGCAGGTGATCGTAGCCCGTGACCATGTGCTTGGCGCCGAGGTAGGCGAACAGGACCAGCTCAAGGCCTGCGTGTTGCTCGAGCCAGGCGGCGTCGCGTTCGGCGACGCCGTGCGCCAGCGCAATACCGGCCGGCGCCAGCGACATGACGAGCAGTACGGTCCGTTGCATGGCGGCTGGCATCACGGGCTGGAACTCTCCGGCTATCGGGCTGGCCTAACTATACGGATTCGGCGCAAGCCGCGCAGGACGGGGCCCGGCCAGGTCGGGCTCAACCGGCACCCGAGTCGGCATCCCTCCGACGGATGCCGAGAGCCAGGACGAACGCCAGGCACAGGGCCGAAAACAGCAGGGACGTCGGCTTCGCTCCCAGCTCGACTGCCAACGCGCCCGCGGCAACGCTGCCCAGCGCGGGCCCGCCCACCGCCAGGATGGTCCACAGGCTCAAGACCCTGCCGCGCAGGCGATTGTCGACGTGTATCTGCACCTCCGACTGCGATCCCACCGCGACGAAGGTCGTGAAGAAGCCCAGCAAAGCGACCGTCACGATCCCGACTGCGAGCCGGTCGGACAGTCCGAACAGAAACATTGCGGCGCAGACGCCGAAAGACCCGACCACGACCGACGCGCGCAGACGAAGGCGCAGGATCCCGGTCGAGAACAGGAGGCCCGCCACCACCGCGCCCACACCGGACGCCGACAGCAGGGCCGCGAGCACTCCGCTCCCGCCGCGAAAGACGAGCGCGGCATAGGCCGGTAACAACTCCAGCACGCTGCGGCCGAAAAAGCTGCTGACTCCGACGAGCAGTATCACTTGGCGTATCGAGGCGTGATTGCGCGCATAGCGCAGGCCCTCGCCGAGCTGGGCGAGATAACCGCCGGACGCGTGGCCGTGCTCCTGGTGCCGGTCGATGCGGATCAGCGTCAATGCCAGCACGACCGGCAGGTAGGTACAGGCGTTGATCAGGTATGCGTAACCGAGCCCCCAGGCTGCCACTATGACGCCACCGATGCCCGGCCCGACGAATCGTGACAGGTTGAACACCACCGATGAGATGGCCACGGCGCTCGGGAATCGCACCGGCGAAACAAGATCAGGAACGAGTGACAGCCGGATCGGCGAGTACGCGCTGTTGGCTACTCCATGCAGCAATGCCAGGACGAAGAGCCACTCGATATTCATGCGGCCGGCGAGCGTCAGCAGCGCCAGTGTCGCCGAGATCGACGCCATCACGACATGCATCCAGATAGCGCCGGCACGGGGCCGGATCCGATCGGCCATGACACCGAAGAACGGAGTCAGCACGAGCAGCGGCAGGAACTGGGCCGCGGCAACGACACCGACGGCGAATGCCGACTGGCTCAGTTCCCATGCCTGCCAGCCGAGAGCCAGGCGCTGAATCCAGACGCCGAGTACCGAGAAAATATTGCCGTACAGGTAGGTTCGGTAGTTACGGCTCGACAGCGCCGAGAATTCAGGCGGGCCGAACAGCAATTCGCGCAATGAAGGCACGGATCAGTATCCCGCCTCTCGGTCAGGCACGGCGAGTTCAGCCGGTGCCGATGTACGGGATGAGGCGCCCGAGAAGCAACACTGCGAACCAGGCCGCGAGCGAGAGCCACGCGACGCCCTTCGCGAGCGGCGGCGTATCGCCGTAGGGATCCCATCCTGCAAGCTTCGGCCGAACGGCGAGCAGGAAACACAGCGCATTGAGGCCGGCGATCAGGACCAGGACCATCTTGATCTGGAACCCGATATTGATCGCATACCGCCCGGGATCGCCCAGGAAGAAGAGCGCGCCTGTGACCAGGTTCAACGCAAATCCGACGGTCGCCCACGGCAACAGCCGGTGCGTCGACACCAGGTTGAGGCTGCGAAGGTATCCCGCCAGCCGCAGGTCGACGACCAGCATCGCACCGAGCAGGAGTGAAAGACCGATGAAGTGGATGATCTCGAGGAGCGGCCAAAGCCAGGAACTCGACAGTATCCAGTCATTGACCGGGCTGCCCTCGATGTTCTGCACGATAGTCTGAATCATTGCAGGGCCCCGTTCAAAAGTATGCGATCAATCGACCGGCAATGATCGCGCCGATCCAGGCGAACAGCGAGAGTACCGCCAACAGGCGCGGCGCAGCGGCGCCCGCCCCATCGCGCCGGTCGACCAGCACCTGCAGGCGGCGCCGCAGCAGGACGGCGAGGACGACGCCGGCGGCGATGCAGGCTATCTTGACGAGGAACGGTACGCTGACGATGAAGGTCGCGGCCTGGGACGAAAACAGCGCCAGCCCGGACACTGCGTTCAGTGCCAGCCCCGACCAGGCGAGCGGGAACAGGTCCCGGAACGTTGCATACTTGACGCCCCCGGCCAGGCCGAGAATCAGCAGGTCGAGCATTAGGAAGATGCCGGCAACGATGGCCAGGCCGATGATGTGCAGACTGAGCAGCAGCGGGTATCCCCAGAGCGACTCCCCCACCCACAATGCCAGCCGGGTGCCCTCCAGCCACTCGAATGCGCTCACCGATTTCTCCCCCCGTGGCGTTTTACGCCGAACGCGGGCGAGTGTATCGTGACGCCTGTCGGCCGTGCGGCCGACGATACGCATCGCGCAACGTGGAACCGCCGGATCGGGCGCAGCGAGGGCTGCCATGCAACGACTCTCTTTGGCATTTTGCGCCACCGCGCTCGCCGGCATGGCTATTGCGGCCATTCCCGGCCTGGCCGAGGAAGCACCGGCAAGGCCGCTGACGATCCGGGAGATCATGGAGTCCGTCATCACGCCGGCCAGCGACATTTTGTGGGCCGTCGAGGACCCGCAGAGCGACGAGGACTGGCGGGCACTGGAACACGCGGCGATCGCGACAATTGCCGGATCCGTGCTCGTTGCTCAGGGCGGCGCGGGACCCGAGGACGACGCGTGGGCATCAGAGCCCGAGTGGCGTGCTTTCAACGGCATCATGCTGAAGGCGGCGACCGACGGCCTCGCGGCGATCCGCGCACGCGACCTGGATGCGCTGTACAACGCCAACGATGCGCTCTACCCGCCCTGCGAAGGATGCCACGTCGCCTTCAACCCCGGCGTGCAATAGACCTGACTCATCGGGAGCCGCGACTCCTCGGCCGGAAATACAGCGGCCACGGCGACGGAAATTCCGGCGCAACGTATTCGACCAGCGCGGGTCCGTCGGTCGCAATCGACTCGCGCAGGGCCAGGCGGAATTTTTCCGGCCCTGTCGCGCGACGCGCCGGAATGCCGAAGCTCTCTGCGAGCCGGACGAAGTCGGGATTGCTGAGGTCCGCGCCGAGCACCCGGTTGCCGTAGTCTTCCTTGAGCATCCGCCGCACGTTGCCGAAGGCGCCGTCGTTCATCACGACCCACGTGACCGGCACGTTGAAGCGGACGGCTGTCGCCAGCTCCTGCATCGTGAACATGAAGCCGCCGTCGCCTGCAAGCGCGATGACCGGCCGGTTCGGGACGGCAAGCTGTACGCCGATGCTGCTCGCAGCGGCGTGGCCCAAGGTCCCCTGATAGCTGGCATGGATGAAGGTCCGCGGTCTGTATACCGGGTACGCATCCGGCGCAACGTAGTGCAGCTGGGTCAGGTCGGAGACCAGCACCCCGTCCTCGCCGAGTTCGTCGCGAATGACGCCGAGCAGTTCGCGCTGCGGTCCGAGCGGTTCGAGGTCGCGCTCGACGGCTGCCCGCACGGCGTCCAGCCCCACGCTGCGATCGGGCGGTTGCCGGCCCTTTCGTTCGCGCAGCGCACCGAGCAAGCGGCGCACGAATTCGCCGACATCGCCTTCGATGCTGCAGACCTCGCCTTGCAGTCGTGAGACCTCGGCCGGATCGATATCGACCCTGATGATCGACATGGAGGCGTCTCTGCCCCATGCCGGGAGCGCCGGATAGAGGCGCGTGCCGAGCGCGAGGACGACGTCCGCGCGCGACCACCAGTGATAGGCGCCGCTCGGCGTGAACGCCAGCCGATGGCGCCCGTCCAGCGTCCCGAGCCCGTTTGCGGTCATTGCGACCGGGATGTCCAGCAATTCGGCCAGCTCCCGGATGCCGTCCGCGGCCGCGCCGGCCCCTCCTCCGGCGACAATCAGCGGGCACGCGGCGCCCAGCAAGAGTTCGGCCGCCGAGTCGACGGCTTCGGCTGCCGGTTCGGGCGGGGGTTCGGCGCGTCCTGCGCGCGGAAAGCCGGCAAAGTCATGCTCCGCCGCGGTCAGGTCGAGCGGCAGATCCAGGTATACCGGTCGCTCACGGCGTTCACGTATCCGTCCGATTGCCGCCGCGATGGCCTGCGGAATGTCCGCTGTCGCGGTGACAGACCCGGCCGACTTGAAGAGCGTTCGGGCTGTTGCGAGCTGGTCGGGAATCTCGTGCAACACCCCGTAACCCCTGCCGATCAGCGCGGAGCGGCCCTGTCCCGCGAGGCAGAGCATGGGCGCATTGCATGCGTAACCGGTCGCTATCGCGGACGCCGCGTTGAGCAGGCCGGGCCCGGGCACTACCAGCAGTACGCCGATCCGGCCACCGGCCTCCGCATAGCCCCAGGCCATGTATCCGGCGCCTTGCTCGTGGCGACAGTGAATGGTGCGAATGCGATCCTGCCTGTCGTGCAGGGCCGCAAATACAGGATCGAGCTGGGCGCCGGGTAACGCAAATACCGTGTCGATGCGGTTGTTGATCAGGGATTCGACGACAGCTGCACCCCCGGTCAGGCTCGATGACGTCAACGGTCTCTGCTCCGGCGGTCCGGTACGCCGCCGCCTCAGATCGAGGCGGCCATCTTGTCCGACATGTCGGTCGACCCGAGTACGCGCGATATTTCGACCGCGGTTTCCTTCAGCGGCTTCGCAAATCGTGCTTCCTGCCCCGAATCGTTTGGCCGCACGGGCATGACTACCGTGAGCGCGGCCTCGAGCCGCTCCAGGTGATTGAATATCGGCACGGCGAGGCCCGAGAAACCAGTGTCGTATGGATTCTCGTCGTACTCATGGAACTGTGACCGGATCCGCGCCATTCGCCGCCGCAGCCGGTTCGGCTCGAACTCGTTATCCGGTTCGGCGTCGCGCTCGGTCCGGCGCGACAGTATGCGCTCGCGCAACGGCTCGTCCGAAAACGCAAGCATCAGTCTCGCGGTCGGTGAGGTTGGCACCGCCCACCGGGTACCGCGGGGTATCTGCGGCGCAAATGGCTTACCGCTGCTGACCGATGAGACAATCAGGGCATCGCCGCCGGCCGGGATGGCGAGCAGCAGGGTCTCCGCCACCTGGTTCTTCAGCAGCACCATGTAGCGGTAAGCAATGTTCGTGATCTCGTACTGGTCGAGCGCGGCGTTGGACAGTTTGAACAGCATCGACCCGAGCCGATAACCGCTGTTGTCCGGCGTCTTCACGACCATACGCAGGTCGGACAGCGTGCTCAGGTGGCGTGACACACGCGCCTTGGTCATGCGCAAATGCGCCGCAATGTCGGTCACGCGCTGCGGTCGCCCGGTCTCAGCCAGGTATTCGAGCAGTTTTACTGCAACGACGACACTGTGGACGGTGGAGGACTTGGGCTTCGAAGCGGATTTCTTGCCACTCACGCGCGGGTACGCCTATATTGCCGGGATCAGGAGCGCCGCAGTATATCGCATCGCGCAACAAAATATTGCGGAACGCGTTGCTAACGCAGGTGCAGGCGGTAGGCGATCAGGCCGCCGATGGCCATCGGCAGCGCGAAAAAATAGAAATTGGCGGACATCCCGAGGCCGGCAGCAATCAGGTAGCCTGCAACCGCCGGTCCCGCCACGGCGCCCAGCCGACCCAGCCCGATTCCCCAGCCGATACCGGTGCTGCGGATCTCCGTCGGGTAGACCTTGGCCGCGGCACTGTAGAGCCCGGTAAACGCGCCCTGCTGCGTGATGCCGATCGCCAGTATCAGCCCGAGCATCAGATCCAGCTCGCCCGGCGTCGCAGCAAACACGGCCATGCCAGCCGCGGCCAGGACGGACAGTACGAGCACGACGGTCGATAATTTCCAGCGCGTCGACAACCAGGACAACAGGTATATTCCGAGCACGCCGCCGAGGTTGAACAGGAAGAACGCCTGGCGGCCGACCGCGCTGTCGTAACCGGCATCCTCCATCAGCTTCGGGATCCAGCTCATCAGGAAGTACAGCGTGCTGAAGAGCAGGAAGAACGCGGCCCACAGCGTTAGGGTTGCACGCCGGTGCCTGCTGCGGATCAGCATCAGCATGCCCGGCAGGAAGCCCGGGCTCGCGTGGGCAGCAGATTCCTGTGGCGCCGGCAGACTGTCGATCAAAGGGGCGCCCAGGCTAGCCAGGACCCGGTTCGCGCGCTCGACGGCACCCTCGGGCCTGCGCTGCAGCAGGTATTTGAGCGACTCGGGAATGTACAGCCAGGCCACGACGACCATCGCCACGGTGAGCATGCCGCCGAACCAGAACATGCCGCGCCAGCCGTAGCCGGGCATGATCCACGCCGCCACGACCGAGGTCATCATCGCACCGAGCGGATAGCCCGAGGTTACGATCGCGACCGCCGCGGCACGATACCGGTCGGGACTATATTCGGCCGCGAGGGCCGCCTGGCTGGCCAGCAGGGCACCCGCCCCCAGGCCGCTGGCGAAACGCAGCGCCACGAGCTCCTCGAAGCTGCCGGCCTCCGCCGTCAGGAGTATGGACACCCCGACCAGCACCAGGCTCGCGATTACGAGGCTGCGCCGGCCGACGATATCGGACACCGGCGCCAGCAGCATGGCGCCCAGCATCATCCCTGCCAGCGCGCTGCTGAATATCCAGCCCAGCTGCTCCGGCCCGAGCAAGAGGTCCCCGGACAGCGCCCCGGCTACGACGGCCATCGCTGTGATGTCGAAGCCGTCCAGCATGTTGAAAAACAGGCAGAGGCCGATGATCACGAGCTGCCGGCCGCGAACCTCGCTCTCGTCGATGACGTGTCGCAGAAGCTCTGCGCTGGTGGTCGTTTCTGCTGGCTGGCTCATGGCTTCCTGCGGCTTTGCCTGTGGCACGCGCGTACGCCGATCGCCCCGGCGCAGCTAGGCGCTGTGCCGGGCGCCAGGCCTTCACGGTTTTGGCGGCGACGCGGCTCAGGCGTCACGCACGGCCCGCGTCACCAGGTTCTCGACGAGCGGGATCTTGTACTCGTTGTACCTGAGCGGGCGTGCACCCCCTGCGCTCCTGCGCGCTGCCGCGCCGGCGGTCTCCGCATTCTGCTCCCGGCCGCGAATCGCGTCTTCTGCATCTCTCATGCGCCGCGGCCTGCACTCGACGCCGCCGCAGACGATGCGTGCGTCCCGGATCGTGCCACTCTCGATGCGCAGGGCTGCCGCGACGCTGACCAGCGCAAAATCCCAGGTCTTGCGCTCCGCTACCTTCTCGAAATAGAAATTCGCAGACGAGAAAGCGGAAGGTATCCGGATCGCCGTAAGGATTTCGCCCGGCTGCAGCGCCGTCATGCGCTGTATGTCGACATCAGGCCCTACGAAAAAGCGCTCCGCCCGCACTACCCGTTCACCCTTGCGGCTGCTGACGACCATGCTTGCATCGAGCGCCACGAGTGCCGGTGCGGTATCGGACGGCGACACCGCGACGCAGCGGCTCGCGCCGAAGAGGCAATGTTCCCGGTTCATGCCTTCCGGCGAATCGGCGTAGCAGATGTTCCCCCCGGCCCGGTAGCAGCTGAGACCGGCGCGGTAGTACCAGCAGCGGGTGTCCTGGCACAGGTTGCCGCCGATCGTGCCGACGTTGCGAATCTGTGGGCTGGCGACGTGCGACGCCGCGCTCACCAGCAGGCCGTAGCGTTCTCGAACCAGCGCGTTTTCCTCGATCTCGGCGAGGGTAGTGAGCGCGCCGATTTCCACGCCGTCTGCCGTTTCCCGAACGCCGGTCATGCCTTCGATCTGCGACAGTTCGATCACGGCGCGCGGCTGTTTGGCGCGATCCTTGAACCAGTCGAGGCTGTCCTGGCCGCCTGCCATCAGCCATGCGCCCGCCCCGAACTGATCGATGAGCTCGTACGCGTCTGCGAGGGCCGTGGGCCGGTAGAGCTCGAAGCGCGTCATCATGTCTTTCAGCACGGCGGCTCTCCTCAGAAAGTGAAGACCTGCAGCGGCCGATGGGGCTGCGGCCGGCCGGACGCGGCGTTGACGATCATCTCACACGTGATCGGCGTCCTGTTGAAGTAGTGTCCGCCGAGCGCATCCGAGATGGCGCAGATCAGGGCCGAGGCGGCACAGCCCATGACGGGCTCGCCCATGCCGCGGACGCCCACCGGGTTCTGCGGGTCGGCGATACCGACAGCATCCCAGCCCATATGCGATGGCACGTCGAGATAGGAAGGCGGCTTCGACTGGTACAAGCCGACATTCGCCGGCAGGCCGTTCTGGGGGTCGTAGACGAGCCGCTCGAGGCCGCCGAGGCCGATTCCCATCACAGCGCCTCCCTTGACCTGGTTCGCGAGGCTCAGTGGATGAATCACGGTGCCGCAGTCGATGGCCCCGTTGTACTCCAGAATCTCGTAGACACCGGTCTCGAGATCGAGCTCGATCATGATGAAACCCGCCGCCAGGGCTACCGGCGTGGCGCTGATCGGATAATTGTCCTTTGCCACGCCGACGAGTCCCGTGCCCGCCAGCGCCACGGCCGAGGCCCGCGTGATCGGGTTCAGGTCCTCGGGCAGTTCGTGCCCGTCGTAGCGCCCGCCGAGTTCGACCGCGCGGCGGGCCGCGGCCGCAAAACTGACGTTGCGCCTGGGCTCGGCCTTCGCGAACACCGTTTCGTCGCCCAGCTCGAAGTCCTCGGGACTACCACCCAGCATGTCTGCTGCGATCTCGAGCAGCTTGTTGCGTGCATCCACCGCCGCCGCGTGATTGCTGCGCGACATCGTGAACGAGGTATTGCTGCCGAATTGCCCGAAATTCCAGGGCAGGTGCTTGCGCGAGTCGCCGCGCTCTATGACGCAGCGCTCCCAGTCGCACTGCAGCACCTCGGCCACGACGCGCGACGTTGCGGCGTATGAATATGTACCCAGGTTGCCAATGCCCGTATGGATGTGCAGACGCCCGTCCGGCGCGATACGCACCAGGCCGTCGAAGCCGGCGGCGCCTGCTTCGTGGTATGCCTGGCCCACGCCTATGCCGATGACTTTCGACCCGTTGCGCTCACCGCTGCGACGCAGCTTGTCGGCCCAGCCGAAACGCTCCGCGCCCTTACCGAGGCCCTCGTCCTGGTAGGCACTGGTGACGCCGTGCTGCTCCCCGCCGAACAGCGAGTCGTTCTTCGGAGAGTTCAGCCGGCGGATTGCCAGACGATCGACGCCCAGGTCGCGCGCCGCCCGGTCGAGCAAGGGTTCCATCACCATCGCGATCTGGTTCTGTCCCGGTCCACGTTGCGCGCCCCCCGGCGGCGTGTTGGTCAGGACCGGAACCGCCCGGTAGCGCATGGCCGCCGGCTGGTAGCACAACGAGACCGCATGGCCGGCGCTGTCGAAGTCCGGGAACCCGCCGTTGGGACCGCAGGACTGCACGACATAAAGGTCTACGGCGCTGACCTTGCCGCCCTTGCCGAAACCGATCTTGATGCGGCCCTGGAAGCCGCCGCGATTCGAGCCGATGAAATACTCCTCGGCGCGCGTGATCCGCAGCATGACGGGGCGGCCGATCTTCTTCGACATGTGCGCGGGAACCGCCATGCTCGGGTAGGCCACTCCCTTCGAGCCGAAGCCGCCACCGCAATACTCGGAAATGTAGACGATGTCGGCGACGTCGATGCCCAGGTAACCGGCGAGCATCGGCATGATGAACGTCTGGCTCTGCGTCGAGCCGTAGACGAAGCACTTGCCGTTCTCCCAGTAGGACAGTGTGCTGCGCGGCTCCATGCTGTGATGTGCGTTGCTCGCGGTCACGAAGGTCTCGTCGTAGACGATAGCCGCGTCAGCGAATCCCCGCTCGATGTCGCCGTAAGTCCAGTCGAGTACCGGCTGGCCGTCCATCGGCAGCCGGCCGTCGGCCAACTCCGAAAAGTCGGTGCTACCCCACTTGAGCTCCTGCAGCGGGATGCCCATGTTGGCGACGTTGCCGTCGTCACGCGCGTTCGGCCCTGACGGCTTCAGACTATCCAGCGGATCGATGACGAACGGCAGTGGCTCCAGTTCCAGCCTGATCCGATCCAGCGCGTCCGCCGCCGTCGTCTCGTCGACCGCCGCAATCGCAAGGATCGGCTCGCCGACGTAGGTCGGGCGATTCGTCAGGATGGGCTGCTGCGGGCTCGGCATTTCCGGCACGTCGTCGGCGGTCAGGATGCCGACGACGCCTTCCATCGCCAGCGCCTCGCTCGCGTCGATACGGACGACTCGCGCATTCGGCATCGGGCTGCCTAGCATCTTGCAGAACACCATGCCCTCGACCCGGAAATCTTCGGCGTACTTGGCCTTGCCGGTCACCTTGCCGTGCAGGTCTGGCGGAATGAAGTTTTCGCCAATCAGCTTGAATGCCATGTCAGACGACCTCCGCCGCGCGCATCACGGAATTCAGGTAATGGTCGTAGGCGCCACAGCGGCACAGGTTGCCGGACAGTGCGCGGCGCGCCTCGTCCCGCGTGGGCCTCGGGTTTTTCTGCAGCAGCGCGACGGTTGACATGATCTGCCCAGGCGTGCAGAAGCCACACTGCGGGCCGAGTTCGTCGATGAAGGCCTGCTGGATCGGGTGCAGCCGGCCGTCGGGACCTTCGAGGCCCTCTATCGTCAATACGCTGCGACTGCCGACCGAATGCGTCAGCGTCGAACAGGAATAATGCGGTACACCGTCGACCAGGACCGTGCAGGCTCCGCATTCACCCCGGTCGCAGGCCAGCTTGGTTCCGGTCAGCGACAACTTGTAGCGAAGCGTCATCGCCAGCGTCTCCCAGGGCAGCACGTCCACGCGGCGGACCCGGCCATTGACGTTCAGGGAGACCAGGCGTTCGACCCCTCCCATCGGCACACCGGCGTTTTGCGAACAGCCGAACAGGAACCCGGCGGAGCCGGCGACGGCACCGGATGCTATGACGCCCTTGATGAATGCGCGCCGGCTGGCGCGGGCGCCGGTCAGCAGCGGACTCCCGGTCGCGCCCGGCTCTGCGGGGCCTCCGGGTACGTACTGGACGGGATCCTTCATGCGTTTTACCTCCCCCAAGAGGACCGGTCGATGCTAGGAAATTCCCGCCGCCCCGTAAAGCAGAGGTCGGCCTCGGTCCTGCCATGCATATTGTCTGCCGCAACGACAGGCACCGCCATGGTACGCGGATTCGCTACTATATGGACCCCCAGGCGGATTACCGGAGTACCAGCCCATGGCAACCCGCATCGACGCCGAGCCGACCGAAACCCGCTACAGCACGATTGCCCAGGTCCTGCACTGGCTGATTGCCGGCGGCATCGTGCTGCAATTCGTGCTCGCCAACCTGGTCGAAAGCGCCGAGGACCGCGGCGCCCGCTTCCAGGAGCTGATCCTGATGGCGAACCACAAATCCGTCGGCATCACCGTGCTGGCGCTTGCGCTGCTGAGGCTTGCGTGGCGTTTGTACTGCCCGCCGCCGGCGCCGCTGCCGATGCCCGGTTGGCAGAGGACGGCCGCAGCCATTTCCCACTGGTCCTTCTACGCGCTGATCATCGTCATCCCCCTGTCCGGCTGGCTCACGTCCTCGGCAGCGGCCGTGTCGGTCAGCTGGTTCAACCTGGTCCAGCTGCCGGACTTCGTCTCGCCCAGCGAAGACCTCGAAGATCTGTTCGAGGAAGCTCACGAAGTGCTTGCGCAACTGCTGTTCGTCCTGGCGATCGTGCATATCGCGGCCGCACTGAAGCACGCGCTGTATGACCGCGACGGGGCACTCCGCCGGATTTCTTCGCGCCTCGCGATCGGCCTGTTTGTCGCCGTGCTGCTGCTGGGCGTGTTCCTTCTCGCAAGGCCGGGCATGGCCGCCGCGAACGACTCGGATGCCTCCATGCCGGAGGCCTGGCGCATCGACGCGTCGGCCAGCCACATCCGTTTCACCGCGGTCCAGGCCGGCGCGACCTTCGACGGCGTCTGGCAGGAGTGGCAGGCAGAACTCCGTTTCGACGCAACGAATATCGATGCGAGCTCCTTCGACGTGACCGTCCGTGTCGCTTCGGTCGAGACGCTGGACGACGAACGCAACGAGCTGCTGATGGAACCGGAATGGTTCGACCAGCAGTCCTTTCCGGAGGTTTACTACCGTGCCCGCAGCTTCCAGTCCCGGCCCGACGGTTCGTTTCGAGCCGATGGCGAGCTGACCGTCAAGGGTCAGAGCACGCCCGTAGCGCTCGATTTCACGCTCGCTGTCGACGGGAATCAGTACGTGCTGGACGGCAACACCCGGCTCGACAGGCTCGCGCTGCGTGTCGGCACGGGCGAATGGGAAGATACGACCTGGATCGGCCGCTACGTCGACCTGCGCGTCCACGTCGTTGGCCGTACCGGCTGACCGGACCCGCTCGGCGCGCTATCCGCTCACGGCACAGGTTGCCGACTCCCCGCAGAGCCGCGCAAGCGCCGGCTAGTCGTAGTTTTCGAAACGCCTCACGAGGACTTGTGCTTGCCGGGCTCCCAGCCGAAGGAGGCACCGATCGTCGCGGCCGCGACCTGCGCCGGGAGTTCTTCTAGCTCGGTCGCCATCGTGTCGTTCCAGCGATTCAGGAACCCGAACAGCGCGACTGAAGCCACGATCTCGACGACCTGCTCTTCGTCGAAGTAACGATACACGGCCTCGAAGTCCTCGGCAGTCGCCTGGCCCGGCGCCATGGCACCGTGGCAGGCGAGGCGCAGCGCGGCCCGCTCGGCGTCGGAGAACAGCTCGCTGGTCTCGTAATCCCAGACCGAGGCGATCTTGTCTGCGGAGGCCTCGTAGATCTTCGACAGGTTCGCCATGTGCGCCTGGCAATAACGGCAGCCTGCCGCCTGGCTCGCAATGAGGCTGACCAGCATCTTGAGCTCGGGACCGACGGAGCCCTCGTAGAGCACGGCCTGGTTGAGCTGCATGAATGCGCGCACGATGCCGGGCCGCCGCGCCATTGTCCGAATGCTGTTCGGCGTGAAACCGCGCGTATTGCGGTAATGGTCGAAGCGCTCCCGGATGTCGTCCGGAACCGCTTCGTACGGCAGGGGTTGCATGTGGGCCATCGTCGAACCTCGTGCGTTTCAGGCAAGGGCGGCGGTGTGAAGCGCGACCAGCCGCGCTAGGCGATGTCGAAGCGGGCTACCGTGCAGGCGACCGCGAAGATCGGCAGATCCGGCGTATAGTACTGCAGCTCGCCGGGACCGCCGGCCGCGGCTGCCGCCGCTATGTACGTTCGAATCTCGAAGCCACCCTGCCCGGCATCGCGATAGGTCTCCTCATCCGTATAGGAGAGCAGCGCGTCACGATCCAGGCGCATGAGGCGGTCAAGGAAATCCCGGTCCCAGGCTTCGTTGATCTTCCCGGAATCCGGCGTAGCCGGCCAGTGCGATATTCCGCCCGTGCCGACGAGTGCGATGCGCTCGGGCACCGAGTCGCAGGCACGGCGGAGCGCCTCACCGAAGGCCCAGGCCCGATGCAGCGGCGCGAGCGGCGGTCCCTGGCAGTTGATGTTGACCGGGATAACAGGCAGATCGTATTCCGGCGTGAGAAAGTGGAGCGGGACCATGATGCCGTGGTCGAACTTCCACTCCTCGGCATAGGCAGTATCGACTGTCTGCATGACCTCGCGAACGAGACGGCGGCTCAGGTCCGGCGCGCCGGGTATGCGTCGGCGCTCTATCCTGAGCCAGGCAGGATCCTCGATCGGTCCCTCGTACGTCTCGGCCATGCCGATGCAGAAAGCAGGCATGTTGTTCATGAAGAAATTTGCAAAATGCTCCGCCGCAATTACGACCAACGCATCCGGCCCGGTGGCTTCGATTTCACATCGCTGCTGCTCGAAATGAGCGTACAGTTCGTCCCGCTTGGCGGTGTCCTTGACCAGGTGCGCCCGCCCGGTGATACCTGGAGCATGGCTTAGTACACCTGCATACACGAGGCTCATCGCTCGGTCTCCTCCACGGCAAAGCTGGCGCCGCCACCGGTCATTGCGTATACACCGGCCCGCACCGGGCCATGCCTGCGTATCCCTTCGCGCATCAGGTCCAGGTAGTCGAACCACTCGATGCCCAGAAACGCAGCGTAGTGCATCAGGATCTGCCCGTTCACGCCGAGCACGTAAAGGAGGCCGATATCGCCGTTCTTCAGTGCGCCCGCCTCTTCGTCAGTCAGTTGGTAACCGCTCAGCAGCCCGTCTGGGTCGGCCTTGTACTGACGCTGTGCCTGCTCGTCGCGATTAAGCACGTACAGGAATTTCTGCAATTGGTAGAGACTCATGACCTGCCCAGTGTCGGCACGCGGTGCGAACCCAGCGCGATGCACACGTTTTTCGTTTCCATGTAAAACTCGAAACTGTAATCACCGCCGTCCCGGCCGATGCCGCTGGCCTTCATGCCGCCGAAAGGCGACGGCAGGTGACGATTGTTTTCCGAGTTCACCCAGATCATGCCGGCATCGAGGCCGCGCGCAAGCCTGAGCGAACGCCCCACATCGTTCGTCCAGACGTAGCCTGCGAGCCCGTACTCGATGTCGTTCGCGATCCTGAGTGCGTCGGCTTCGTCTTTGAAAGAAATTGCAGTCAGCACGGGACCAAATATCTCCTGCTGCGCAATGCGCATATCGTTGCGCGCACCGGTAAACAGCGTCGGTTCGACGAAATTACCCCCACCGCCGATGGCGGCCGGTTTACCGCCGATCTCCAGACGCGCCCCGTCGTTCACGGCGGCTCCGAAGAATCCGCAGACCTTGTCGAAATGCCGGCGGTGAATCAGGGGGCCGACTTCGGTGGCCGGATCGAGAGGATGCCCGACCTTGAGCCGCGCGACACGCTCTTTGAGCCTTGCGAGAAATCGGTCCTGGATCGACTCCTGGATCAGCAGCCTGCTGGACGACGTGCACCGTTCGCCATTCAGGCTGTAAATCATGAAGACGACCGCATCGAGGGCACGATCGAGATCGGCGTCCTCGAATACGATCACCGGGTTCTTCCCCCCGAGTTCGAAGTGCACGCGCTTCAACGTCGGCGCTCCCTGGCGCATGATGTGGCTGCCGGTCGCCGATTCGCCGACGAAGGCTATCGCCCTGATCGCCGGATGCTCTGTCAGCGCCCTGCCGGCCTCCTCGCCGAGACCCTGCACGCAATTCAGGACGCCATCGGGAAGCCCCGCCTCGTGCGCTATCTCGGCGAGCATCATGGCGGTATACGGCGACCATTCGGCCGGCTTGTGAACCACCGTGCAGCCTGCCGCCAGTGCCGGAGCGATCTTCCAGGTCGACAGCATGAATGGCGTGTTCCACGGCGTAATGACGCCGACCGGACCGATCGGCTGTCGAATGGTGTAATTCAGGTGCTCGTCGGCTGGCAGCGCCTTACCGTCGCGCGCGCCCGGCGCGCGATCAGCAAAGAAGCGGAAATTCTCCGCACCGCGGACCGCCGCCTTGCTCATGAAGCGTATCGCCTGCCCGGAGTCACTGCTCTCGACGAGCGCGATGTCCCGCGCCCGTGCTTCGATCGCGTCTGCAATCGCGTGGAGCAGCTTGCGGCGTTTTGCGCCGGGCAGCTCGGACCATTCCGGAAATGCTGTTGCCGCGGCCTGGCAGGCCGCATCGACGTCGCGCGCATCGCCCGCGGCCACGCTGCCGATGACGCCGTTGTCTACCGGGGACAGGCTGTCAAAGGTCCTGCCCGTGCGCCCGGGATCCGCTTGCCCGGCGATGAAGTGCGGCAGCGTATCCTGTCGGAACCGCTCCAGCAGCCTGTCCGAATCGTTCCTGTTGGTGTCGAAGTCCGCCGTCATTCAGCCCTGCCCCCGTCGTCGCACCATGTGGTCCCTTAGGTTGCCCTTCTTCCAGCGCATATCGGCGTCCAGCTCCTGGATCTCGAGCGACAATGCGATTGGCGACGTTTCGTAGACGGGCGCCAGGAAAACGGTCAAGGTCTCGAACAGGCGTTCGCCGATGGCTTTCCGCTCATCGACGCTGCGTGTCGGCGCGATTCGCAGCGTGACGTTGACGAAGGCATTGTCCGGGTGGCTGTCGGCAACCCGGTACAGGTCGCGACGTTCGGCTCGCGTCCGAAGTCCCCCTACCGGCAACAGATCGATCCGGGAAGCCGCGTCGTGCATCGCCTCGACCAGCGCCGCGATGTCGGTCCTCTGCTCCAGGTTGGCCGAGTACTCGATCGTAAGGTGTGGCAACTTGAGGGACTCCGTCGGGTTGAATTCGATTAACATGTTAAGTATAGTTCCGATCGCTGCTACGTCAAGCAGCAGCCGGTATCCCGGGGAGATTTGGACATGGCCGACACCGAACGCCTGCAGGGTTCGATCCCTCCTGTTGTCACGCCGATACGTGCCGGCGCGGTCGATTACGACGCGTACGCCGGGCTGATCGAGTTCCAGGTCACGCACGGCTCCCACGGCGTCCTCGTCAACGGCACGACAGCCGAACCGTCGACGCTCACGCTCGAGGAGCGCAATCGCCTGGTGGAGGTCGCGGTGGAAGCGGCTGCCGGTCGAGTTCCCGTCGTGGCGGCGACCGGTTCCCAGTCCTACGCCGAGACCGAAGCCCTGACGGACCACGCCGTTCGCGCGGGCGCTGACGCGCTGCTGATCGTGACCCCCTATTACATCCGGCCTCCGCAGCGCGGGCTCGTGCGGTATTACCTGGAACTCGCCTCGCGTCACGATGTGCCGTGGATGATCTACCACATCCCCGGCAGGACGGCGGTCAGCGTTACGCTGGATACGATGCGCGAGCTGCGCGACCGCTCGCCAGGTTTCGTCGGCATGAAGCACGCGGTCAACGACCTGGGTTTCGTCAGCGAATGCCTCGGCGCGCTCGGCCACGACTTCCGCATCTTCGTCGGCCTGGAAGAGCTCTCATTCCCGATGATGACAATCGGCGCCTGCGGCCTGATGAACGCGGTCGGCAACCTCCAGCCGGGCGTCCTGGCCGAAATGTGCGAGGCCGTCTGGGACAGCGATCTCGCGCAAGGCGCAGCGCTGCACCAGCGCCTGCTCGAAATAAACCAGGCCGTGTTTTACGACACGAATCCGATCCCGATGAAGTACATGATGAAGAAGCTGGGCATCCTGCAGACGAACGAGCACCGGCTGCCGATGGTGCCGGCGACGCCGGAGCTGGAACGCCGCCTCGACGCCGTGCTGGAACGAGCCGGGCTGCTCGAGGGCAAGGCCGCATGAGGTTTCTCAGCTTTCGGACCGGTCGCGAGGCCCGTTACGGGGCGGTGATGGGCGACGGCGTGATCGACCTCGGCGGCCGCCATCGCGACCTTCCCGACCTGCGGGAGGCGCTCCGGTCGGGCAGGCTCACGGCTCTGGCGGAGACGGCCCGCAGCTCGTCGCCGGATTTCGGCCTGGACGAGATCGAGTACCTGCCGACGATTCCGAACCCCGAGAAGATCATTTGCATAGGCGTCAACTACGCGAACCGTAACGAGGAGTACAAGGATGGCTCATCACCGCCGAAGTATCCGAGCGTATTCATGCGTGCGCGCGACTCGCTCGTCGGCCACGGCCAGCCGATCCTGAATCCGCCGGAATCGGACCAGCTCGACTACGAGGGTGAAATCGTCATCATCATTGGCAAAGAGGGCCGCCGCATCGCCGCGGAACGGGCGCACGAATACGTTGCCGGCCTCACCGTGATGAACGAAGGGTCGGTGCGCGACTATCTTCGCCACTCCAAGTTCAACGTCACCCAGGGCAAGAATTTCGAGAAGTCGGGTGCGCTAGGCCCGTGGCTCGTAAGCACTGACGAAGTCGACCCCATGAGCGAACTCCGGGTGCTCACGCGCGTCAATTCCGAGGAACGACAGAACGACACGACAGCGAACCTGCTGTTTCCGTTCGCTTACCTCCTCAGCTACCTGTCGAGTTTCTTCAGGCTGCAGCCGGGCGACGTCATTGCCACAGGCACTCCGAACGGCGCCGGCGCCCGGTTCGACCCGCCCAGGTACCTGCGCGCGGGCGACGTGGTCGAAGTCGAGGTGCCGGGTATCGGCCTGCTGCGCAATCAAGTCGTCGACGAGACGCCCTGAGCGGGAGCAGTCAATGGCAGACAAGACAGGCCAGACCCATCACAAGCAGGGCGCTGCCATGCGCGACATCGAGCACTCGCTGCCCATGCAGCTACTCCGGGCGCGCGAAGCCGCCATGGCGCGGTTCCGGCCCATGCTCCGCGGGCACGGGCTGACCGAACAGCAGTGGCGCGTGATCCGGGTGCTGGCCGCTGCACAAAGTATCGACGCGACAGAGCTCGCGCGGCGCAGCTTCCTGCTCGCGCCCAGCCTGACCCGGATTCTGCAGTTCCTGGAGGCCCGGAACCTGGTGCAGCGGGAAGCAGACAGCCGCGACCAGCGCCGCTCGGTCCTGAAGCTGACGCCCGCCGGGTGGGAGGTCTTCGGCGCAGTGGCTCCGGACTCCGAGCGCCTGTACGCGAATATCGAGCGGGAGTTCGGCCAGGGCAAGCTGCAGAAGCTGTACGATCTGCTGGCCGACTTCACCGGCGCGATCGCTTCGGACAGCCGACCGACGGAATAGGCGCTCAGCCGGCCAGTAACTGCTCGACCCGGCCGATCATTGCGTCCCTGTCGTACAGATCGAAATAGACCGATGCCATGACGTTCTGCGGCCCGAAAAAAAATCGTTCATAAAGCACCTGCCGGTTGCCGAATCCTGACACGGCCACGTCGTGAGCCAGCCGGAACAGCGCGACCCGGTCCCTGCTCGAAAGGTTCATGGTTTCGAAGTACCGCTCCACGTCGGCGGCGATCTCGTTGCCAAAGTCCGCTTCGCACGGAGTCGCCATCAGCGAACTCGAGCCGAGCAACTGCACGAGTTCAATCAATCGTGGATACATCTTCGGGAAGAGATTTCGCGACGTGTCCAGCGGCCGGCGCAACGGCATCCAGTTGCCGTATCGGTCCTGGACGGCCTGCTGCTCCGCCGAATACCGGAACGCGCGGACGGTCTCTGCAATCCACATCGCCTCCGCGATCTGGCCCTTGACGGTCATGTCCTTGTCCTTCCCGGTCGCCCTGGCCATCGCGCACAGCAGCCCGACGATGAACTCCGCTTTTGCCAGTTTGCCGCAGACGACCTGGTGCATCATGTGAATCACGGCATTCGTTTCTGCGAATGCCTTGTTGCACAAAGCGGGATCGCGGTACATGAAGACCCGCTCCCAGGGCACGAGCACTCGATCGAAGACCACGACCGCGTCCATCTCCTCGAAGCGCGATGCCAGCGGCGCATCGAAAGTCGCTTTGCCATGGTCGTAGCTGTCGCGGCATATCAGGCGAATACCGGGGGCGTTCACCGGCAGCGCGAAGGCGAAGGCGAAGCGCTGATTGTCCTCGGACGCCTGCAGCAGGGTCGACGGGAAGACTTCTATCTCGTCGGCATGCGGGCCGAGCGTAGCCAGCAGGCGGGCACCATGGACCACGATCCCCGCATCCGTCTCGTCGACGACCTGAAGCGCCACCTGGTCGCTATACCTCCCGTCCTTTGCCTGCGCGTAGCTGTAGGTCGGGTTCACCAGCGTATGTGTCAGCACCTTGTCGTTGTCGCGGACGAACTCGTAATACGAGCGCATGTTCTCCGCAAATTCCGGCCGGCCCTGTGACAGGAATTCCGCGCTCGCGGCGAAAGCCGTGACCGAGGCGTTCTTGTAATCCGGCGTCCGACCGAACATTCCGTTCGACCAGCTTGCCCACTCATAAAAGGCCTCGCCCCGCCGCAGCACGTCCTCCCGCGAACGCGGCAGCAGGAAAGACATTGCGTAGCGTCGGCCGTCCTGCTCGAACGTCACGCGCTCCGAATAGGGGGACTGGAACTGGCGGTCCATGAAGGCCGCCAGGGTCGCCGCGCCGCGATACAGTCCCGGGTGGGTCGTGACGTCGGGGACGCGCTCGCCGCGCAACCAGACTTCGCGCCCGTCGCGCAGTCCGTCGAGGTACTGGGCGCCTCTGCGGATACCGTTTCCCTGTCGCTTCTCGGGCATGGATCTTCTCCGGGGCTATTTGTCCTGGGATGGTCGGGACGTCTCGAGAGTTTCCCGGGCCAGCTCGTCCAAGGAGTCCAGCAGCCTGTTCCACTCGCCGGCGTCGATCGAATCACGCAGCTCGGCGTAGGCCTGGTCGACCCTAGGCTGGACCCGGGCCTGCAGGGCCCGGCCCGCCGGAGTCAGCAGGACATAGACGATCCGACGGTCATCGTCGGAGCGCCTGCGCGTGACGAAATCCTGCGACTGCAAACGCCTGACGATGCCGACCAGGCTCGGCGCCGGAATCAGGGTAAGCTCTGCCAGGGCGCCCAACGCGATCTCGTCCTGTTCCCACAGTACGCGCAGCACCCGCCACTGTTGCTCCGTCAGCCCGAAGTCGCTGAAAATCCGCCTGAAGCGCGGCATTACGGCGTCGACCGCGCGGTACAGCAGCATCGGCAACGAACGACTGAATTCCTGCATTGCCTGTGTTGGGGGCGATGATTAATATGTTAATTATTAATATATTAATCATCTACGACGCCTGTCAATCACGCCGGATTCGAGCATGCAAGATCCCAAGAAATTCCGCCGGAGCCTGGGCCGATTCGCCACGGGCGTCACGGTCGCTACCTGTACCGGTGCGGACGGTGAGCCGTTCGGCCTGACGGTCAACAGCTTCAGCTCGGTCTCGCTCGAGCCGCCGCTGGTGCTCTGGAACATCGCCAAGGTATCGCGGTCCCTTGAGGCCTTTCTCGAGGCGTCCCACTTCGGTGTCAACGTACTGGCCCGCGACCAGCGCGACCTGGCTGCGCATTTCGCGCGCTCCGCGACCGGCCTGTTCGAGGGGATATCCTTCCACCGGACGGGCCATGGCGTGCCACTGCTGGACTCGTCCCTGGCCTGGTTCGAGTGCCGGAGTTACCAGCGCCACGACTGTGGCGACCATTACATCCTGGTCGGCGAAGTAATCGCTTACGATGCGGCCGATGGAGACCCGCTGCTGTTCTACCGCGGCGATTACGCCGTCCTGTCGGACGGCTGAAGACAGTCTTCGTTGCCTTTGCCGCGCAATTCATTCAGTCTTTGGCCGCCGCGAGGCAAGAGCGACGGAGCGCGCTGCCCGATGCGCTCCTGCAATAACACGCCGAGAGGAATCGATGGATACTGCCAAGACAGCCGAGTTCGTCAATGCTACCTGGGACGATTCGATCATCCCGACACTTCGCGACTATATCCGCATACCCAACAAGTCCCCGAATTTCGACCCGGACTGGGAAAAGAACGGCCACATGGGACAGGCGGTGCGGATGCTGGAGCGCTGGTGCCGCGCCCAGGCGATCGACGGGATGCAGGTCGAGGTCATACGCATCGCCGGGCGTACCCCGGTGCTCTTCGTCGAAATTCCGGGCGACTCGGACGATGTCGTGCTGCTTTACGGTCACTACGACAAGCAGCCCGAATTCACGGGCTGGGCCGATGGCCTGGAGCCCTGGCAACCGGTTATTCGCGACGGCAAGCTTTATGGGCGCGGGGGCGCCGACGATGGCTATGCCGTATTCGGATCGCTTACCGCCATCCGAGCATTGCGGGAACAGGGAATACCGCACGCGCGTTGCGTCGTACTGATCGAGGGTTGTGAGGAGAGCGGCAGTTTCGACCTGCCGTATTACATCGAGAAGCTCGAGGCACGCATTGGTGCGCCCAGCCTGGTGGTCTGCCTGGATGCCGAGTGCGGCAACTACGATCAGCTGTGGTGCACCACTTCGCTGCGAGGCAACCTGGTCGGTACCCTGACCGTAGAGGTCCTTACCGAGGGTGTGCATTCCGGCGGCGCGAGCGGCATCGTGCCCTCCAGTTTCCGAATCCTGCGGAGCCTGCTGAGTCGCCTGGAAGACGAGGCAACGGGTCGGCTGACGCTCGACGCACTGCACGATGAAATCCCGGGCGACCGGCAGGAACAGGCCCGGCGCGCGGCCGACGTGTTGGGCAAAACGGTGTATGCGAAATTCCCGTGGATCGAGCGCGCGTCGAAGCCGACCGAGAGTACGTACGAACTGATCCTGAACAATACCTGGCGGCCGACGCTGGCGGTGACAGGCGCAGACGGGCTGCCGGCATTGCAGAACGCAGGCAACGTGCTGCTGCCAGGGACGACGCTGAAGCTATCCTTCCGCCTGCCGCCGACGACCGAGCCGGCCGCAGCGGCGTCCGCCGTGCAGCGGTGCCTGGAAAAGGACCCGCCGGCATTCGCGCGCGTCCGGTTCCGTACCGAGTCCGCCATGGGCGGCTGGAATGCGCCGGCTATTGCCGGCTGGCTGGCCGACTCGATGCGGCAGGCATCAGAAGCATTCTTTTCGCAGCCCTCCATGTACATGGGCACCGGCGGCAGTATCCCGTTCATGGGATTGCTCGGCGAGAAATTCCCGGAGGCCCAGTTCCTGGTCACCGGCCTGCTCGGGCCGAATTCGAACGCTCACGGTCCGAACGAGTTTCTCCACATCGCGACCGGCAAACGTCTGACCGCCTGCGTCGCGCGGGTACTGGCCGATCATTACCAGCGATAACGCGACGGCCGGCGAACCGTTCCGCGCACAAACGCATACAAAGCGGCGGCAGGACTTGCACTGCCGCCGCTCAGGCACGCCCTCGCAGAAACTGCGGTGCCGGTGTGCCGCGCCTCAAGGGTAGACGCGGTAGTGAAACTCCGGCACGACGACGTCGTAATGCGGTTGCAGGAACATCACGATATCGATGAGCTCCTGGACCGTCATGTAATCGTTATAGACATACATCTTCGACTCGCCGTCCACCGACACGACTTCTTCGGCATAGCCGCTCGCCAGCTTGTGTGATGGATTGATGATTGAAGTAACCAGCTCGCCGTAGGTCTTTACCTTCGTGACCGGCCCGCCGAGTTCGACAAACGGCGGGTCGGCGAGCGGAACACGCGGAAGCTCTTCGCCGCGGATCGTGTGACACTGGTTGCACTGCATGTAAAGGAAGGCTTCGCGGCCCGCTACCGGGTCACCGTCGGGGAGTCGGAATCCTTTCTCCGACATCGGGTCACGGTCACAGCCGGCGACGGCTGCGGCAAGCCCGGTCAAAAGCGCTAAGAACATCAGTTTTTTCATGGCGCTGCTCCGCAAAACCAGATCTGCACGATCGTCGATTCATTAATAGCACAGGCGCCGAAACCGCTGGATAAGGGAAAACCGCAGACGCCTGCGGCTTCGTGCAGGCCGCAACACCGAGCGGCAATCAGTCGCCAGCTTGGGTCTGGATTTCCCGCAACGCCGCATCGAGTTCGGCGAAACGCTGCTCCGCTTCGCGTCCGGGCGGCTGGTCGGCATTACTGATCATCTCGTACAAATAGGCAATCTGGGCGACCAGCATCGGCTGCATGTAGGTTCCCTTGGCCGTCTCGAGCTGCTCGAGCAGAGCCTGCACCGTTTGGAGGCGGGCGTCGCTGTCAGCCTCCAGTGCTGCCTGCTCCCGGCGCGACTCCAGCGCCTTCTTCTCGTCATCGAGCTTTGCGACCAGGCGTCTGGCATCGTCGAGTCTCGCGATGATTGCGAGCTCGAGCTCGACCTGCCTCGCTATGTCCTGGTTCGACACTCCGCTTTCGATCACGCGCGGGTCGGTCACCAGTCGTGCCTCGCGAGCCAGCGTGTGCTCCCCTGCAATCAGCCTGATCTCGTAGGCTCCCGGAGCCGCCAGTGGTCCGTTGCGGTAGCGGCGTGCTTCGTCCTTGTGCCAGGCACCCGCATGCGTCATATCCCACCGGAAGCGATTCGTGCCGACGTTCGCAGTCAGTCCGGGTTCGCGTATGACCGTAACCCGGCTGGCACTCATGTCCTCGATTACGACCTCGCCCGACTTGTCATCCTCCGGTTTCGATTCGAAGCGGTTCACGACCGCGCCGGCAGAATCGACGATTTCCAGGATCACCCGGTCCGTGCTTCCGGCGGGCAGGTAATAGTCAATGATCATCGCCGGCCGCGGATAATCGGGCATTTCTGCGGATGCCGGCATGCTGAAGGTCTGCCGATAGCGGACAGTTGCCATCGGTTCGAAGAGGACGGGTTCTTCGGCCAGACGCGCGAATTCCGGCTGGCTGAGAGTCGTCACGTTGTCGAGTACCCAGAATGATCGGCCCATGGTCGATATCGCCAGGTCGCCGCGATAGACCCTGATATCGGTGACCGGCGTCACCGGGAGATTTTGTCGAAACGCTTGCCAGCTTGCGCCGTCGTCCAGCGATACATAAATGCCGCGCTCGGTACCGGCATACAGGAGCCCGGCCCGAGCCGGGTCCTCGCGCACGACTCGCACGGGTTCGTCTTCGGGGATGCCATTCCTGCCATTCGTCAGCAGCCGCCAGCGACTGCCATAGTCGTCCGTTCGATAGACATAAGGCCGCCAGTCGCCGAGCTGGTAGCGAAGAACAGCGATGTACGCCCTCGCCGGATCATGCGGTGAGGGCTCGACTGAATCGACACGACCACCTGGCGGCAGACGCGAAGGCGTCACGTTGGTCCACGTCGCGCCGTCGTCGCGCGTCACGTGCACCGGCCCGTCGTTTGCACCGACCCAGATCAGCCCACGCTGCAAGGGGGACTCCCGCAATGCATAAATCGTGCTGTAAAATTCCTCGCCCGTGATGTCGCGCGTAATCGGGCTGCCGGAAACAACCTGTTTGTCGGGCTCGAACGCCGTCAGGTCCGGTGAAATTGTCTCCCAGTTTCTCCCACCATCCATCGTCCGGTGCACGTACTGCGAACCGTGGTAAACGACTTCCGGATCGTGGGGCGACACGTGTATCGGAGAGACTCTCTGGAAGCGATAGCGCAGGTCACGCGGATTGTGCCCGTACATGTTCGACGCGCCGACGTAGAAGCCCTGCTCCGTCCCGGTACGCTTGTCGAACACGCCGAAACGTCCCTTGCAGTTCGCAAAAACTATGTTGTGATTGCCGGGCTTCGGAACGGCCGGGCCGGTCTCGCAGCCTCCCGTTTCGATCAGCCATGCGGCCGGGTGCTGCACGCGGTACGGTGCCTGGCTGGGAACGGCGATCGTCGATCCGTTGTCCTGCTGCCCCGCATACAGCCAGTACGGATACTGGTCGTCCGTCTCGACCTGGTAGAGCTCGGCTGTCGGCTGGTTGAACTGCGTCGACCAGGTCAGCCCGCCGTTGTGCGTAACGTTCGCGCCGCCATCATTGGCCTGGATGAACAGGTCCGGATTGTCGGGATTGATCCACATGTCGTGATTGTCGCCATGCGGGGGCTCGATTTCGCTCCATGATCGTCCGCCGTCAATGGACTTGTAGTAATTCGTCGCCATTACGTAGACGACGTCCGGATTGACGGGATCCACGTCGATGTTGCCGTAATAGAACGGCCGGGACCGCAGGCCGGCTTCGCTGGAAACCTGCTCGAAGGTCTCACCCTGGTTCTCCGAACGGTAAACGCCGCCTTCCTCGCCAGGTGCTTCGACGAGCGCGTAAACGATGCTCGAGTCCGCCGGCGAAACGGCGAGATCGATCTTGCCGATCAATCCGCCGGGCAGGCCGTCCGTCAGGCGTTTCCAGCTCCTGCCGGCGTCAACAGATTTGTAGATGCCACCCTCGTCATTGTTTCCGCCGCTGATTATCGTCCAGGGCTGCCGTAACGCCTTCCAGGCCGTCGCAAATACGATCTCCGCGTTGCCGGGCAGCAGCTCGACGTCCGAAAAGCCTACCGAGTCGGAGTGAAACAGGACCTTGCTCCAGCTCTGGCCGCCGTCCGTCGTCTTGAATACGCCACGCTCCGGGTTCGCGTTGAAGGCCTGCCCTATGGCGGCAACCCAGACGATGTTGTGATTATCGGGGTCAATCTCGACGGCACCGATGTGCCCGGTAGCCTCGAGTCCAATGTGCTTCCAGGTCGAGCCTCCGTCCATCGACTTGTACATGCCGTCGCCCGCTATGACGTTGCTGCGCAGCCCGTCCGAGCCCGTTCCGACATAGACGATATTCGCGTCACTCGGCGCGACCGCAATGCCGCCGATCGACGGGCTTCCGAAGTAGCCGTCCGACACGTTTTGCCAGCTGGTGCCGTAATCAGCCGACTTCCATACGCCCCCTCCGGTCGCGCCGAGGTAGAACGTTCCCGGCTCGGCCGCCGTCCCGGCCACCGCGGTAACTCGTCCGCCACGCGCCGGACCTACGTTGCGATACTCGAAAATGCCGAAATTATCGGCGAACGATGCGGCGCCGACCGTCGCGAGCACGACGCCGACAAACGAGGGAACAAATGGTTTCATTGACCAGCATCCACGCTCGAAGAGACCGGGCGAAACTAACACTTCCCCCGGGGCGCGACAATCTGCGCGGCAGCCGGACAGGTCGAGTACCGACTACAGGTCGTCGTTCGTGTCCGTCAGCCGGACCGGGTAGTCGGCGAAGAGCTCGGCAAAAGCGTCGATAATACCCTGCATCTTGTGGTCGTTGCCCCGGGGCTGCCCGTGCGGGTCATGATGGATGCGGCTGAGCCGGCCGGACCACACCATCTCGTCCGTTGCCGCGTCGATGACGTCCACGGAAACAGCCGCCATGAAGTGCGTCGCGATGCCCGGATCGACACCCTCGCCGAAGTAGTCTTTCTCCTCGGTGTCCGGCGTCAGGAAGACCTGGTCGAAGATCATGTTCACCCGGAGGTCGGGCCGGTCCAGCGTCTCGGTCAGTCCCTTCTGTGATAGCACGGTCGCAAGGCCCCCACGCAGATAAGCCTCCAGAAACCCCGGCACGTTCGTCAGTCCCACTGAATACGTTTCGTACAGGTGGAACTCGGCATCACAGCAGACGGTGACCTCCGTGCTGACCCGGGTGGGCCGGGCAGCGCATGCCGCAAACAACATGGCCATGCCGAGCCCGAGTAGGACTAAAAACTTGCGTTCCGACTGCATCACGACTCCTCCGCGGGCGGCATACCGACCGCTAACCAGTTGCGCCCGGCGCCCTCAAGCAGAAATTAACGGCAAGCTATCCTGCACGACATACGCACTATCCGCAGAGAGATACGGGCAAATGGAAAATCGGCTCGTCATGTATACTCTTGATCCGCAACACTGCATCCATGTACGGACACTGCCGGTGCCGCCAATCGATCCGGTGCCTGGATCGGAGTAACGACCCCGGCCCGGCTCCAGCGGAGTCGTTTGCAGGCATGCGGTATTGAAGAGCCGGACCGGTGTGCTTCAGACCGCGACCCGGGCAAGCGGCAAGAACAGCGGGGCCGATCGGAGGCGACAACACTTGAATGAACCAGAAGCAGTCAAGACGGAAAGCCTGTCTATCATCATGCCCGCCAGGAACGAGGCCGCCGTAGTTGGCGGTATCGTATCGAGGGCACGGAAACAGTTTCCCGACGCGGAGATCCTGGTCGTCGATGACGGTTCCGACGATGATACGGCGTCGGTTGCGGCCAACGCAGGAGCCAGGGTCATCCGGCACCCGGTACGCCTCGGCAACGGCGCGGCAGTCAAGTCCGGCGCACGAGCAGCCACCGGCACGCTGCTGGCATTCATGGATGCCGATGGACAGCACGCGCCGGAAGATATCGGGCAACTGCTCGATCGCGTCGACGCCGGTTTCGACATGGCTGTCGGCGCGCGGGACTCGGGTTCGCATGCCAGCGTCGGCCGGCTGTTCGCAAACGGCTTCTACAACAGCCTTGCGTCGGCGATCAGCGGACACCGTATCCTCGACCTGACATCCGGTTTTCGGGTGGCGAAGGCCGACCTGGTCCGGCGTTTCCTTTACCTGCTGCCGAACGGGTTTTCCTATCCGACCACGCTCACGATGGCATTCTTGCGTTCGGGACACCCTATCGACTTCGTGCCCATCCAGGCATCCCGACGAGTCGGTAAAAGCCACATACGCCCCCTGCGGGATGGCGTCCGCTTTTTCGTCATAATTTTCAAGATCGCGACACTGTACTCGCCACTCAAGATTTTCCTGCCCATCAGTGCAGGCTTTTTCCTGACGGGTCTCGGTTACTATGGCTACACGTATGTGACGATGGGGCGCTTCACCAACATGAGCCTGCTGGTATTCAGCGCGTCTGTCATTATTTTTCTCATCGGGCTGATATCAGAGCAAATCACAGCACTTACCTACAGCAAGTCCTGACGCACCAGCGCCAACTCTCAACCAGCCTCTCCCTGTTGTCGTGCGGCGCTGACTGCGGCTGTGAATACCACGTCGGTCGAACTGTTCAGCGCCGTCTCGGCTGAGTCCTGCAGCACGCTGACCACGAATCCGACGGCGACGACCTGCATCGCGACATCGTCCGATATACCGAACAGACCGCAGCTCAGTGGGATCAGCAGGAGGGACCCCCCGGCGACGCCCGACGCGCCCGCCGCTGACAGGGCGGCAACGACACTCAGCAGCAGCGCCGTAGGAAGGTCCACGCCGATGCCGAGCGTATTTACGGCCGCCAGGGTCAGCACGGTGATCGTTATCGCCGCCCCGCCCATGTTGATCGTCGCTCCCAGGGGAATGGAAACCGCGTAGATATTGCGGTCGAGGTTCAGGCGCTCGCACAAGGCCAGGTTGACCGGGATGTTCGCGGCCGAGCTGCGCGTAAAGAAAGCAGTGATGCCGCTTTCGCGCAGTGCGGTCAACACGATCGGGTACGGGTTACGGCGAGCTGTCAGCCAGACGAGCAGCGGGTTGATTGCCAGTGCGACGATCAGCATCGCTCCGATCAGTACAGAAAGTATCCGGGCGTAACCGGCAAGCGCAGCGAGCCCCGATTCCGCCAGGTTGCCCGCTACCAATCCGAATATACCGAGCGGTGCGAAGCGAATGACGACTTTGACGATGCCGGTTATGACTTCCGCGAGATCGGCGAAAGCTCGCCTCGTGGTTTCGGCAGAATGCCGCAGCCCTACACCGAGCGCCACGCCCCAAACGAGTATGCCGATGAAGTTTCCATTCGCGATCGCGCTGACTGGATTGTCGACGAGCTTGAATAACAGGTTGTTCAGCACCTGGCCTATTCCCTGTGGCGGGTTGAGGTCGAGGCTCGTGACGCTCAGGAGCAGCGTGGTAGGAAACAGCGTACTCATCATTACGGCGAGGAAAGCCGCGCAGAACGTGCCAACCAGGTAAAGCATCACGATCGGTCGTAGCTCTGCCTGGCTGCCCGCTTCCTGGTTGGCTATCGCGGAGGCTACCAGGATGAGAACCAGCACCGGCGCCACGGCTTTCAGCGCCTGCACAAACAGGTTTCCGAACAGCATCGCCGCGCTCGCTGCATCTTTCGATACCAGCGCGAGCAGCACGCCCAGCAGTATGCCCGCCGCTATGCGCAGGACCAGGTTGCCACCCATGAAGCGTTCGATGATCGTCGACTTGGACATCGGCTGATTCTTCCGTTCTTGTTGTTGGTATCGGGATAATTGCCAATCGCGGGACAATTCGCGCATTATCTGCGAATTTCCAACCTGTGGCGACAAATCGCCGACGGTTGATCGAGGGAAAATGAGTCGATGGAGCATCCTGCTGATCGTCGCCCTGGTCAGCCATGGAGTCAGCCCGGCCGCCACTGCGGCCGACAATGCGGGCGGCGGCTGGGCGATCCTGTCGACAGCGGACCACTTTAAAAGCGACGGCGCACAGTCAAGGTGGCGCTACGCATTCGACACTCAGTATCGATACTTCGACCGCGCGGACGGGCTGACGACCGTGCTGCTGCGGCCCTCGATAGGCTACGACCTGCGGCCCGGCCTCGCCTTGTTCGCCGGCTATGCTTATTTCGAGTCGGAATTGGCCGACGGCACCAGCCGGCACGAAAACCGGGTATTCCAGCAGCTCAGCTGGACCGCACTGCGCCGTGAACGGGCTACGCTGTCGTTCAGGACCCGGCTGGCGCAGCGCTTCATCGAAGGTGGTGATGACGTCGGCATCTGGCTGCGCCAGATGGTCCGCCTCGACGTTCCCATGGACGCGGATCGCCGCATGCAGCTGGTTATGTCCGTGGAGCCTTTTTTCAATTTGAACGATACGGACTGGGGGGCGGAGTCCGGATTTCTGCAGAATCGCAGCTTTCTCGGCGTGAGCTTCGGCGCAATGCCGAAATTACGCATCGAGACGGGTTACATGAACCTGTACGTGCGCCGGCGCTCCGCCGAAGACCTGGCGAATCACATCTTCGTCGTCAACTTTCGAGTGGACCTTTAGCAGGGTGTTGAAAAACACCCTGCTGGCGCGAGACAAGGATGTCTCGCCCGCGGTTCAAGCACGTAAGTGCTTGAACCGTCGGGAGCGAGTCCGGACACGCGCCGGACTCGCGACGTTGAAAAAGGTCTGGACGACCTTTTTCAACATCCTGTTAGAGGCGGCCCGTCCGGGCCCGGCGCCGGTACGGCAGTCGCCCCGCCCGACCGGCGAGTCACCTGGTTCTCGGGCGGGCTCGAGGCTAGTTGCAGAGTTCGTCGACGCGTGCCTTGGTCTCGGACAGCGTCTGTGCCGCTTCCTCGTCGGACAGGTAGATGCGCTCGCCATCTACCGTGCGGTACAGGCGGGGCGCTTTGACGTAGGAGTCGTAGACCTCTTGCGCGCGTTTGCAGTAGTAAGCCTCGGCCATCTCCCGCTCGGCTCGGTCGGCGGCCGTTTCGTTTCGATATTGGTCGTCGTCGCGTTTCGCCGCAGGCTTGTCTGCCCCTATTTCGGCGAGGTCGCCGGTCGAATGCCACACGAGCTGAACGCTCACCGCGTTCTCGTGATCCGGTTTATCGCTGTAATGGATTTTCCCGGTCTCGTCGACCCAGGTATAAATCGGCCTGTCCGAATCGACGAAGTGCGTGTTGCCCTGCGCGTCCACCCACTTCCAGATATCGGCGTCGGCGGCGGCGCACAGCATCAGGCCAAGAATGGCTGCGGAAAGTCGTGTCATCTGTGGAGCTCCTACTGGACCGAGTATGCCGCAGGCGTCACAGTCGGGGCCTTGACGCCCATCACAGATAGACGGGCTCGGGTGACCCGAGGCGGCCGTGCTACATAATGATCATGGCCGGATCGGCGCTCGGGCCGGTCCGCCCGGGGGCGCGCAAAGCTTGCTCAGCCAATCGATTCAGAACTGGTCGCCCGGCAACGTCTCCCTGGACATGCGCTGCAGGTCGCTGTCCGGCTGACAGGAGCAGGACTTGCGGGTATTCCCGCGGAAACCGTACCGGCCGTCGCTGACGCGATGCGGCGTCTTGAGTTCACAGACCTGGACTTCGCCGGGATTGCAGGAATTACCGTTGGCCGCTGCGACACCGCCGTCGGGGGCAGCTCCCCCGGGCGCTGCACAGGCCGCCAGCAGGGCGAGCAGTGCCGACGTCGCCAGCAGCGCTGCTCGTGCAAGATCGGTCATCGTTCCCTCCCGCGGGGCCTGCCCCGTGCCGGGTCGGGCGCGAGTTCGGCCCGGAGACTCACCAGATGTTCCTGAGGTCCGTCATGGGTCGGCAGGAGCATTGCGCCATCGTGTCGTCCCCGCCGACACCATGACGACCGTCGCTGACCCGATACCGGCTCTCACAAATCAGGGTTTCGCCGGACGCACACTTCTGCGTGCGGTCCGCGCCGGCCGGCAATTCGTTCGCCCTCAGCAGACCCGGATCGGGCTCCGGGACCGACAGGTCTGCCGGGGCCGTAGCCGTCGACCCGCAGCCGGCGGCCGTCGACAACATGAACAACGTGATTATCGTCCACAGCGGCATTCTCATGGGTGCGAGCCTCGCCGGATGGTGCCCCGGCACCGAGTATAGCAGCGGGCCTGCAGGCCGAAGCGGCGCGGGCTCGCCCCTTGATTCCAATGGGTTATATGGCAGCCGTGCCGCGGGATCACCGGCGTCCGATCCGGCGCCAGCTTTGCGTCGCGGAATCCCGTCGCCGCCAGCCGTGGTATGGATGCCGCTGCAGCAAGCGCGGATCGCGGAACAGGAGGACCAGGACCGCTCCGGCCAGGAATCCTCCGGCGTGGGCCCAGAAAGCCACGCCGCCACCCTGCGCGCCGATGGAACTGACGCCGCTCAGAACCTGCAACAGAAACCAGTAGCCCAGCATGAAAACGGCGGGAACAGCCACGGTCGTGATGAAGAACCCCAGGAAGATCAGGAGGTGCACGTGGACGCGCGGATACAGGAGGATGTAGGCGCCCATGACGCCGCCGATGGCACCGGACGCACCGACCATCGGTATGGGCGAGCCCGGATTGCTCGCGACCTGCGTGGCAGCCGCCGCCAGGCCGCACAGCAGGTAGAAAACGAGGAAGCGCAGGTGCCCCATGGAGTCTTCGACGTTGTTGCCGAATATCCACAGGAACCACATGTTGCCGATGATGTGAAACCAGCCGCCGTGCAGGAACATGGACGTGACGGTCGTATACCAGCCCGATCCAGCGCCGATGACGCACACGGACTGCGGGCCGATGGGAAATTCGGTGCCCGGGGCGACCGTGTGCAGCAGTTCACCCGGAATCAGGCCGAGCCTGCAAACGGAGCCGGACAGCGCAGGTTCCGCTCCCATACCCTGGACCAGCACCCAGGCAGCGGCATTCAACGCGATGATCAGGATCGTCGCGTAGGGCGTCAGTATGTGCGGGTTGTCGTCACGAATCGGGAACATGCGTACCTGGCGCCCCGTCAGCAGTCAGTCCCTGCCTCGGCGGAACATAGCACAGCCGGACCGGCAGCAGACCCTCGTCAGCGATCGGCTGCCAGTACGTCGGTTTCGTCCGCAGCGTCGGACCCCGTGCCGGTTTCGTCCTCCCCGCCACGGCTCAAACGTTGCTCGAGCCCGAACTCCCGAGCCAGCCAGCGTATTGCGGCTCTCGCCTGGCTGCTCCCTGCGAAATTCTCGCCGAGCACGATCGAGTTGCCGTGCCGGTCGTCGGCGAAGATTGTGTAGTGGACGACATGACGGCTGCCGGACTGCGTGCGCTTCGAACTCGAATAGCGAAAGCCTGCAAACTCGTCGCGGCGAATGCGCCGCCGTCGGACCGGGATAGCGAGAACCCGGCGCTCCGACGTGATCTCGATCGGGCCCGCAGTCACGCGCAGCGAGTTCAGCATGCCGTATAAGCCCGCCAGCATGACCATCGCACCGACCGCGACGAATACGCCACCGAACACCGATTGTCCTTCGCTGGTCGCAAGGAACCAGCCAGCCGCTGCGAAAACGCCCCCGAACAGCAGTGCCGCGAGGGCACCGGCCGAATTGCGTCCCATAGGGAAATATACTTCCTTGCCGGCATAGCTATCCGTGCTCCGCAGGCGACGCTCTACCGCCGCGTCATCGAGTTGCTCCTGCCGCAGGCGGGCCGCGTCGACGACCCTGGCGGGCAGCCGGCGGGATTGAGCACCGGTCGCGTATACCGGTATGTCGTAATCCCGATCGATGTCGGCGCCTGGCATGTCGGCGTGCATGTTCAGGCGCCACACGAAATAATCATTGCTGTCCCGCTGAGCGTCCGACGGATTCAGGCCGGTCGGCGGCTCGAAACGAAACGACAACCGCGTGCCCCGCGCGCTCGGCTCCGCGTGCGCAGTGCGGGCATCTTGCCAGAGCGCCTTCTCCCGGCGACTGCGATTCTTGCCGCTGCCGGACAAGTAGCTTCGCAGGTTGGTCAGCGTCAGAGAAAAATTGCGATTGGGATCGAAGGGCAGCCGCAGGTCCACGGTGCCACCGACATGCCCCCCTATCGAACCGGGAAACGGGTCGAGCACCACGGGGGCCGGCCCGAGTCGCCCCCACTCCTGCGTCTGCCGAATCGCCCAGCCGATCAACACGAGGCCGATTGTCGGAAACAGCAGCCCGATCAGGACGACGAAATTCTGCTTCTCGACGATTTCCCGGTAGGCGACGAAGGGCAGCGGCGCGGAGATCGCATTCCAGAAGACCGCGAATCCCCATGCGACGTAGACCGATTTCTTTGAATTCGAGAATACCGATTCGGACTGCCATGCGTCATTCAGCAGCCAGGGTTTTTCCTCGTAACCCGGCGCATCGGAGTCCCTGGGCCTCGACGCGAGCAGCGAATATGCGAGCATCCCCGCCCCCGCCCCGCCGAACACCAGCAGGAAGATCGACTTGAATCCGACCAGGCCCCAGCGCAGGTTCCGGTCGATGACAGATTCGGCGGGCCTCGAGGGATTCACGTGGACGGTGATCGCCACACCCTGCGACCAGGCTTGCTGGAGCCGCCTTCCCGTGTCGCGCTGGTAGTCTCCGACGTTATCGGCGCCAGCCGCAATGCCGACCCGGTCGCCGCTATAGTGCTGCCCGGCGAATGAGTAGTCATACAACGCGAACGCAAGGTAGGTGTCAGAGTCGTCGCCTTCGTGGGTCTCATATCCGGCTCGCTGGAGCCTAGCATCGGCGGGAACCCAGTCCTGCATGCGCCACGCATCGTGCAGGTTCGAGCCGACGGACCAGAGCATCCACAGGCCGACACCGAGGAACGGCAGCGAAAAGACCAGCAGGAATATACGTCCTTTCATCGTCGCCTCCGGTGCCCGTCGCGGGGATACTGACCGGCTATCGGCCCGATCATTACAGACTATCGACTACCGGTTCGGCAATTTACGCGATGATGGCACGCTTCGCCGTGAGTCCCGTCGCATTGCGGGATCAGCCTCGATTTTCTCAGACCACGTGTTCTGCAATGGCGCGCCCGAGCTCGTCCGTGCTCGCGGATCCGCCCATGTCCCGCGTCAATACCCGACCTTCGCGCAATACCGCCTCTATTGCGCCGAGGATGCGATCGTGCGCATCGGAATGGCCGAGATGATCGAGCATCATCGCGCCGGCCCAGATCGCACCGATCGGGTTCGCGATGCCGCGTCCGGCGATGTCCGGCGCCGAGCCATGCACAGGCTCGAACATCGACGGTGCGTTGCCTGCGGGGTTGAGATTCGCCGAGGGCGCGATGGCTATCGTGCCGGTACAGGCCGGCCCAAGGTCCGACAGAATGTCGCCGAACAGGTTGGAGCCGACCACTACGTCGAAATGTTCCGGCATGCGCACGAAATTCGCGGTCAGGATATCGATGTGGTACTGGTCGACCCGGACGTCGGGATATTCGTGGGCGATCTCCGCAACCCGCGAGTCCCAGTACGGCATCGAGTGCATGATGCCATTCGACTTTGTGGCCGATGTGAGGTGCCGTGCATCGCGACCGGCGGCCAGCTCAAATGCATACCGCAGGATCCGGTCGGTGCCCCGGCGGGTGAATACGCTCTGTTGCAGCACCAGTTCCTGCTCGGTGCCGGCATACTGGATGCCGCCGATCGACGAGTATT